>Ga0208079_1000005_pt1 | contig 137003 bp, 133 predicted proteins | sample NGESurdeep092012_5_FD_184474 | JGI IMG/M metagenome (GOLD analysis project Ga0208079, IMG submission 184474) | Arctic peat soil microbial communities from Barrow, Alaska - NGEE Surface sample 210-2 deep-092012 (SPAdes) | ecosystem: Environmental > Terrestrial > Soil > Wetlands > Peat ... | reverse complement strand
CCCGAAGGCGAAGATGCCACCGTCGGAGGCCACCAGCCAGTACCCGTTCCCCGAGGAGGTGGGAGCCATCCCCACCACCGGTCGATTGAGGGTCAGTGACCCGGTGGAGCCGTGGAAGCCGGCGTCCCCGAAGGCGAAGATGCCGCCATCGGAGGCCACCAGCCAGTAGCCCTTGCCGTCTCGGGTATCGGCCATACCCACGATCGGCCTCAACAGGCGAGTACCGCCCATGGAGCCATAGAAACCGGCGTCGCCGAAGGCAAAGACGCCGCCATCGGAGGCCACCAGCCAGTAACCGTTCGCGTCGGGGGTGTCGGTGATCGCCACCGCGGCACCACCACCACCACCTGATCCTGGCCCGGTGGAGGCGGGCAGGCTCATGATGCCGACGTGCAACTGCCGAGCGCCGCCGCACGAGTATGAGGTGCAGTTGGACGTCCATCCAGCAAAGACCATCCACCAGCTGCCGTCAGGGCTGGTGAAGAGTGAGCCCGCTCCGGGGCCGGCCACCGAGCCGTACGAAACCAGAATGGGACCGGACTGAGGTTGGGTACACGGACCCGCGGGTCCCGAGCACACTGCATAGCCCTCGGCGTAGTTGGAGGAGTCCCAGACGCCACCCGAGAAGGTGAGCACGTACGAACCACCGGCGAAGACCATGTCGGGATTTTCGATGGTGGTCTCCCACGGGTGGTTGACGGTGTCCTCGGCCAAAATTTGCGACGGGTTGGCCGGGATGGTCGAGCCGTCGGCGGAGAGAAGGGCAGACCAGAAGTATGCCGGTTGGCCCGATGAGCCATCGTTGGACTTCCACTGCAACCACAGGGCTCCGGTGGAAGGGTCTACGAACGCCGACGGGTCGACCGAGCCACCGAGGTCGGTCTGACAGGTGATGGGCCCACTCGAGGTGTCGGAGTACGGGCCCTGGGGCGAGGACGAGGTGGCCATGGAGAGGCAGTAGTGCCCGAGGGCCGGGTCGAAGGCGTCGTAGTAGAGCAGCCACCGCCCGGCCCACTGCACCACGCCGGGTGACGTCTGGGTATCGGCCTGTTCCCAGCTCGGAGGGGAGGGGAGAGCGGTTGAACCGTAGGTCTGACCGGTGAGGGTTCGCCACCCCACCGTGGGGTCACCGGAGGTGTCGATGAGGACCCCGAGGTGATTTCCCCAGGTGGTGCCCGTCGTGAAGGCATAGTAAGTGGTGCCGACCCGCACGACGTCAGGATCGGGCGCATCGAGGCCGAACGCCACACCGGGAGATGGCGTGACGACCGGGGTTCCGACATGGGCGATGGGCGCGGTATGCGGGCTACCTGTCGCCGACGCCGGGACAGACAGCTGGGTTATCGCCAGCATCATGGTGGTGGCGAGTGCAAGCGCGGCGTTTCGGTACCACCTGATCGGACGATTCATCTCGATCTCCCTCTTGTCTGGATCTGATGTCTGGATCTGATGTCTGGATCTGATGTCTGCGTGCCTGAAGGCGGAGCCCATGGTTGCGGCAAGACGATTCTGCCCCGGATCGTGCCGGGTGTGCCGGGTGTGCCGCGGTCGTCGGTATCGGTCATCGGGCGATTTGGGTCCCGCGGTGACGCCGGCGGTGAGGTGGGGGAGAATAGAGGGGAACCGAGGAGAACCGAGGGGTCGACCGGCCGGTTCTGAGGAGGAATGTCATGGAAGTGGTAACCAACCTTGTGCTCATCACCATGGCCGTCGGGGTCCTGGCTCTCGTCACCTTCACAGGAGTCGTGACCTGGCGGATGATCCGAAGAGTGCGGAAATGGCGGGCACGCCTTTTGCTGGTCATGCCCCAGGGGATGCCGAAGCCGGGTCCCGAAATGCTGGCGTCCGCGTGGTCCCACGCCTACCGGACATCGCTGGGGGCGGGCGCTCTGATGAGGCGGGGAAGCCGTCGGGAGGCGATGTGGATGCGCCGAGACCTCTGGTCGCATGTCGGAGCCGCCGATGCCGAGGTCAAAGCCGCGCAAGGGACGGGCACGCCGGTCGGTCAGCTTCCCCATCTGATGGGGCACCTTTGCGACCAGGCCCAACGCCACGACCACGTGCTGGCGTTGGCAACCAAGGGTGTACGGATCATCGATTCGATCGAAGCGCAAGCGGAAACCGATCGAATTACTGATCAGGCGGATAGGGTGTCAGCTGCGGTGATGGGTGCGGTGCGGGCCGACGCCACCATCGATGCCGATCGGTTGGCGACCGCGCTCGACCACGAAACCCGGGCCGTATCTCATGGAGCTTCCCATGCCCGTTCACTCATGCCGTAGGGGCTTCCGCGAGTAGCTCGCCACCACTGCCAGGCAGACGGCCACGACGCCGGCCAGACACAACAACAGCACAGTGAAACTGGTGAAACGCGAAAGCTCGGCAAGGGCGATGGGAAAGGCGAAGCCGACGTAGGCCAACCCATAGAACACCGCATCCAACCCAGCCAGCTCATCGGGATTGGCGATTCGCTGGACCTCCAGGAGTCCGGCCACCAGGCAGAAACCGTATCCGGCGCCCAGGACGGCGCCCGCGGCCACCACCACCAGTGGGTTGTCGAGGCCGGCGGCCCACGCGGCGATGAGCATTCCGACCGCCACCAGAGTGAGGCCGGCCACAGCCCCCCGGGAGCTGTCGAGACGATCGAGGCGACGGGCCACGGGCTGGACCAGGACGCCGACCCCGAGGGTGAGAACGGCGATCAGTCCGGCAAAGGCGATGCCGAAGCCCCGAGTCCGGTCGCTCACGATGGAGGGGAGGACGGCGAACGAGACGGAAGCGGACCCGAATACCCATGGCGCCAGTGGGGTGACGATGGAGAGAAACCTGGGGTGACCAGCGGCAGGCACCCGCATACGGGTCGCCAGGCTCGGGCCCAGGCCGGCAGCGTGATGCACGGTTTCAGGGACCCGCCACAACCCGGGGAGCACCAGGGCCATGACGGCCAGGTGGGGAACATAGGAGACGACCAATGGAAGCGGACCCCACTCGGCGATGAGGCCGGCCACCAACGGCCCGAGCCCGAAGCCGGCGGACAGTGCGATCGCCGCTCTTCTTGCTCCGGACTGCTCACCAGCGGTGAGGTCGTACGGCGGGACCGACAGCTCCTTGACCCAGGCGGTGCCGGCCGCCATGACCCCTCCGCTGGCGGCGCCGGCCAAAAAACGGCCCAGGAACAGTAACGGAGTCGAGTGGACACCGACCATGAGCACCAAGGTGGCCACGACCGACATCACCGCGGCCGGGCGCACCACCCGCCGCCGTCCCCACCGGTCTGACGCCGGCCCACCCAGGAGAAGAGCCGGAACCAGGCCGAGGGCGTAGATCCCGAACAACGCCTCGTTGACGCTGATGGTCAACCCGCGGTTCTGGTGGTAGGCGATGAGCAGGGAGGCGAACTGGTTGGCACCCCAGCCCACCCCGAACATCACCGCGGCTACGGCCAGCCATCTGCGGCGGGTGTCCTTCACGTTCTGTCCACCGTTACCGGTGATCTCGATCAACTACACACGGTCCCGGCCGCGGGCCGTGCGCCATCCACCAGGTAGGCGCTCAGGTGTTGTTGCATGCAACCGTTGGTGGCCCCGGTGAGCAGCCAGGTGTGCCCCCATCCCTGCCAGGTCAGTTGGCTGGCGACCGGGAAGATCGCCGCCAAGTGCTTCGCCCCGATCAGCGGGGTGTTCGGATCTCCGGTATTGCCCACCACCAGGATCGGCGGGGTGCCGGCGGGGTGCACGTCCTCGACCGGCTGGCGGGCGGGTGGCCAGGCCACACAACCACCGAGGGCATAGGTGGCGGCGTATCCGCCGATCAGGGGATCGGCGGCCGCCAGCTGCCGGGCCAGGGTGCCGGCGGCAACCGGACCGGGATGGAGCCCGGCGTCGTTGCAGGTGATGGCCCACTGGGAGTCGACCAGCGATGCACCGTCTATGTCGGTGACGAACTCGAGAGCGAGTTGCCGCAGGGGTGCCCCGTTCCCGCCGTGGGCCGCAACCAGAGCTTGGAAGTAGGAGGAGGTGAAGGCGGGCACGCTCAGCGTCAGTTGCGTGGCGGTATCGAGGTCGCCCACGGTGACCGCCGAATTGTTGTCACCGGTTCCGGCCACGGGCCCCGGTTGGCCGGGCAGGGTGCGATCGACCGCTTCGAAGAACCCGCGCGGGTCGGGTCCGAGTGGGCATGGAGCCTCCCCGCCGCAGGTAGCCAGAAGATGATCGAGCGACCGCTCGGCGGCGGGAGCTTGTTGTGCCGCCTGTTGAGCCAGGGTGGCATTCACATCGACAGCTCCGTCGAGGACCATCGAGCGGATCCGGTGCGGGAAGAGATTGGCGTAGACGGATCCCAACTCCGTCCCGTACGAAAGACCGTAGAAGCTGATGGTCGACTCGCCCAGCGCCATCCTGATCCGGTCCATGTCCCGGGCGGTGTTGGTGGTATCGATAAAGGGGACCAGTTGGGGCGAGAGGGTCTTACAGGCCTTGGCCATGGTGGTGAACACTGCCGAACCGGGAAGCGGCTGTTGGGGCAGCGATGGCACCGGCAGCTGGCTGGTCACCGTGGACGGTGATGTCCCGCAATCAAGTGGATCGCTGGCCCCGGTACCCCGTGGGTCGAAGCTGACGATGTCGAACCGTTGGCGAACCACTGTCGGGAACGAGGCGAGTACCACCGGAAGGATCTGGATGCCACTCTCCCCCGGTCCACCCGGGTTGAACACCAGGGTACCGATCCGCATGGCCGGATCCAGCGCTGGCGCCCGGGACACTGCCACTCTCAGTGTCGCCCGGTCGGGGTGGGAATAGTCGATCGGCACACTGACCGAGCCGCACTGAAGTCCAGCGTTGCCCGCGCACGCCGACCAGGCGATCGGGGTGGGTGCCGTGGCCACCGGAAGCGGAGGTGAAGATGTCGTGGGAGAGGTGGTGGGAATGGAGCTACTGCACGCCGTGGTCACCATGATCAGCAGAGTCACTCCCAGCCCGATGACCCGCCCACCAACCTGGCGCCCAGATTTCATCGGGCCGACCGTAGCCGCGCCCTTGGCCGCTCGTTCTTGAATTAGGTAGTCGGGGTCAATCCGCCGGTGGGTGGTCGGCGTAATGGTGACGGTGAGCGACTTGCCCGCCTTGGTCATCACCGTCCAGGTCGATCCCGACTCGGCGGTGATGCTCCCACGGACTCCGCCGTGACCCTTTTGCTTCGATGATGGGGGAGTCGATGCCGGTGGGTGAAGACGGACGAGGGAAATGTGAGGGGATGATGAAGGCGACCAGGTGGCCGCCTTCGAACGGCCCGCCCTCCACTGAGTCACCGGCGACCCCACTGGTAGGGTCGGCGTCGTCAGCGCCATTCGGGCGCGTGGACGCCGAGACGCTCGGACCTGGCACTGGAGCACGATGGCAGCACCCCGGAAATCCCTTGCCTTCGATCCCATCGAAGAGGCACGCCGCCAATGGAGTGAGCGCGGATGGGAGGCGGCTGCGCCGGGGATGGCCGCGGTGACCTCGGTCATGCGGGCGCATCAGATCTTTCTGGCCCGGGTCGACTCGGCGCTCCGCCCCTTCAACCTCACCTTTGCCCGCTACGAGCTGCTGATGCTGTTGAGTTTCAGCCGCACCGGAGCGTTGCCCCTCAGCCGGGTCGGTGCCCGATTACAAGTGCATCCGGCGAGCGTCACCAATGCCGTCGATCGGCTCGAGGCACAACGGCTGGTCACTCGGCTTCCGCACCCCACTGATCGGCGCACCACCTTGGCCCAGATTCTCCCCGAAGGACGACGGTTGGTCGGGTTGGCCACCGCCACGCTCAACGATCAGGTGTTCACCGAAGCCGGTCTTAGTGACGAAGAGGCGGACCAACTGTTCTTGTTGGTCCGAACGCTCCGGGTCGATCAGGGTGACTTCAACCCCTGACCGCGGTTCACAGTTGGGCCAGCATTGCCGACAATCTCTCGATGGCGCCGGGGGTACGGGCTCCCCACCAGAACAGATCCTTGCCGTCCAGAAAGGTGGTGGGTCCCACCGAAGCGAGATCGGGGAGCTGTCGCTGGCTGAATGGGTACGGCTCGCTCGGGGCCAGCACCACGTCGGGACGCCGAGCAATGACGTCGTCGAGGTCGACCGTCGGATAGGGCCCGTCGTCATCGCCGAAGACAGAGATGACGCCGAGGTGGGCCAGGAGGGAAGCGCCGTAGGTCGGAATGCCCAATGCCATCCAGGGTCGCCTCCAAATGGGCACGAATGCGGTGAGTCGGGCGGGCTTCGGGCCCGACAGGCTGGTGGGTTCCCACTGCGCCCCGACCAAACGGGACAATTCCTCCATGGCCGGGTTGACGTCTTCGAGGGATCGGATACGCAAGACGTGGACCGTCATACCCCGATCCACCAACGCGTCGTGGTCCTCATGACGGTTCTCTTCTTCGTCCACCACCACCACGTCCGGGTGGAACTCGACAATCCTGTCGATGTCGGGGTCCTTGGTCCCTCCCACGTGGGGGATGTCGGGTTGTTCGCAGAATCGGGTGCAGGCTAGAGGTATGCAACCCCAGCTGATGAGGGTCTCGGTGGCCGAAGGGACCAGGCTGACGATGTTCACCGGCGTTGCGCTTCGATGTCGGCACGGTAGCAGTGAAGGCCGGGGCGAGACCCGGTTCAGTGGTCGGACCCGTCGGGAATGCTCGTCGGTGGGATGATGTTGGAACGTTGATGAGGGCGGTCAGCTTTTCATTAGGTCACCACCAGATCGGGAGTTCCGGTACGACTTCGGCTCGGGTCGGTGTAGCCCGGGCAATCGGAGTTGCCAGCGTGATCGCGTACAACTGGTGGGTGGCGGTGCCCTTCGTCCCCGGGCTGATGACCTCTCCCAACGAGTTCTTCTCTGACCTTGAAGTCGCGGGCTACCGGGACGCCGACCTCATGCAACACGCTGACCTCCTGGCCGGGTCTCTCCTGATCATTGCTCTGTTGATGAGGGGTGCCGCCGGGCGGGACGGTGCCCGTCGGGAGTGGAAATGGTTGGTGGCATTCGCGGCCGCCGGTGCCGTCGGCGGCTGGTTCCCGTATGCGTGTTCCGAGGGTCTCAGTGCCACCTGCCGGAATCTCGAATGGCACCTGCAGCTTCCCTTGCACCACTACGTCCACGTGATCTCGGGGATCGGCGAGTTCGTGTTTCTGACGGTGGCGGTGAGCCTGGCTGTACGCCGGACCCAGGGTGAGACAACCCGTGAGGCGCGTGTCTTCCGCATCATCTTCAAAGGCCTGATTGTCGGGTACCCCGTACTCGGCCTGGCCTACCTCAGTGATCGGATGGGCGCGTTCATCGAGCCGGTGTTCTTCGTGCTCTTTTCCGCCATGATCATCGAGGAACTCTTCCAACCGGTGGCAAGAGAGTCGTCTCCTGCCCAGCAGGGGCCACCTCCGGCGGAGATCGACGAAAGCCCACCCACGGTATCTCCGGTCGGGGGCAAAAGGGTGCGAATCACCGGAAGCGTTCGACAGTAGCCAACGCCTCGTTGGGCAATATCACTGGACGAGGGGATCCCACCTGGGCACCGGGGTCCTAAGCCCGCTTGGAGGCCATTGATCTGTTGTCGTCACCGAGCGGAGAGCTTGTCAGTGGACCTTCGAATGCGACGTCATGAAGTCGAGAGCCTCGCCAGCCAGCGTCCGCCGGGTTTCGTCATCGGTGGTGACGACGGTGAGCCATTCCGCCATCGGCCGGCCCTTTCCGGCATCGAATGGTCCACCGATACCATTTCCAATCAAGCCGGCGGCCCGGTCTTTGGGGAGTTTCACCACGAGCCGGTCGTGGGAGAGCATGGCGAAGATCGAGCCATTGACTCTCAGTGCCGACGAGCCAAACCCACGGCGTCCCGACTCACCGGGGAGTGTGATCCCGGGAGGCACCGACGAACTCGCTGACCAGCGCGGCGAAACGCTCCTCGGGTTCCATGACCACATTGGAGTGGCTCGGCAGGCCGGACGCAAGTACCGCTTGCGAGCGTTGCCGAGGTTGGTGATGTCCTGTCTCCCTGAAGCCCCTCCGATCGATCTTCTTGGGCTGCCACCAGGGAATATGTAGGTGGGGCCAGCCCCGCGAGGGTGGCCGATTGTGAAATGTCGGCACCTGGGCCCAGGATGCGCCTAGGGTAGTGCCATCGTCGACCCATTCACGCGGGCTGACGGAGGTTGGGCTTCAAAATGGATCCCCGCGTTTAAGTGCGTGAGTCAGCTCAAGGAGTGACAGTTATGCCAGTAGGTGCAGTCAAGTGGTTCAACGCCGAGAAGGGCTTTGGTTTCATCACGCCCGACGGCGGCGGGGATGATCTCTTCGTCCATCAATCCGAAATCCAGATGGAAGGCTTCCGCGACCTCGCAGAAGGCCAGCGTGTGGAGTTCGAGACGAAGCAGGGCCAAAAGGGCCTGCAGGCAAGCCAGGTCCGCAAGGTCTGAATTGACGATCACCGGGTGCCGACCCGACGACCTCGCCGGATCCCGGTACGTAGTCGTCGGGTCGACACCCCGGTGGCGTAGAGGCCACTGAACTCAACGGTTCGGGCAGCATTTTTTTTGTAGCTCCCTTGGGCTGTCCCAAAGGTGAGTTGCGTCGCGTCACGTGCTCCGCCTGTAGGCGTTGAGCCATCGACCCGGGCGAAGGCGTCAGCCATGGCGCTGGTGCTTGCCTACGAACCTAAGCATTCCGGACTACATCTGGGGCCCACCGGTCGAGGCGAGTTGCCCAGTTGGAAGACTAACCAGCTGCCGCGGGTCGATGCAGCGAAATGAAGGCGGCGCTCAGCAGCACGACGAGCGCCGCCGCCTCGCCGATGAGTGAGGTCCAGGCATATGAGGCGCTGAAGCTGTCTTTGAAGCCGAACAGGCCCACCTCAATGGAGATGAGCAGGCCGGCGATTGTCCCGGCCACGAATACGGCCCGGGCCACCGCGATCAGGAAGTGACGGGTGACAGCTATGGCGAGGGCGGCACCGAAACCGGCGATGACCTGCAGCAAAATGAGCGGTCCGATGATATGGATCTGCTTGTACCCGGTCATCCACAGATGAAGATGGATGAGAGCGGAAAGGGCCACCAGTCCGGCGCCGGCCCAGTACAGCAGGCTGATCGGCAATCCGGGCGAGGCCAGTAAGGATCGAGGGCCCCGGCTGGTCCCTGCGGTGGCGGATCCGACGTTCGAGTGGCTTGCGTCCGAGGTACTTGGCATACCAAGTCTTCGGAGCGGTGCCCGGGTCCGGATGGCCCGGTCGGCGCTATGCCGACCGGGCCATGCCCGACGATGGTCGGGTTAGAGCCCGCAGGCGTTCCGGGTGCTCCAGGGCTGCCAGCCGTACTGGTTGTACAGCTTCAGCGCCAGGGCGTCCTGGGTGGCGGGCGATGCCTCATAGGGCCAGCCGCTGTACCCATACGAGTGCCAGGTGACCGAGATGATCCCATAGCCCCCGGAAGGAGCCGATGAGTCGTTGTACCGATCACCTGATTCGTGGACGCGGATGCAGTTCCAGTCCCCGGTGGCGGTGCTGGTTGCATCCGACACTGGGACGACCGGTGCCGGGGCCGCTACCGGAACCGCGACAACTGCCGGCGCTGGTGTGGCCGCCACCGGAGTGGTGGTAGCCGTATTGGCAGCCGCCACAAGTCCTGCATCTAGCGAGAGCAATGCTCCCAGGCCGGCGATGGTGGCGGGACGGCTTTTCGACGTGTTCGACGAGTTGAACGCCACCAACTGGGAGGCATTCGTGATCGACGACGTAGATGTCGAGGATTTACTGGGTGCTGTCGCGGCGGCCTGTGAGGTAACAGGCCGGACCAGGACAGCAGTACTGATGGCAATGATTGATGCGACGGTGAAAACCGCGATGAGTGCAATGCGGGTCCGCATGGCACCTCCCTTCGTAGGGCGCGCGATGGCGCCTTCCTCTGCTCGGTGTTGGCGGGCTCCGGCCATTGCATTCGGTCCCCGGACGGCGAGCGGGAAGGCATCGTTCGTCCTGGCTTTACGCCGTAGGGTGTGCGGCCGGTTGGTCTACGCCCAGGATTGCTTCGTGGTTTCGTCCTTGTTCGTCATCGGTCTTCGCACGCCGGCGCGTGGCCACAAGCCACACGTTCCCCAACGTGGTCGCGCTGATCTATCCGGGGTTCGGACGGATCTGCCGCTGCCACCATGCGTGATTCACTACCCACGAATGGTGGGGTTATCCTCGGATTCGGGACAATCCAGCAAATTTGCGCTAGCTAAAGTATACATATTGGATGTATCGGGTCATGTCATGCCCATTGAGCTGGACTTATGGTGTTCTCAGGACCATAGGAATCGGTCACGGAGCGTGGGCGCAAAGTAAGCAATGTGTAGTCGGAGCGCCGAGGTGGCGGGCAAGGGGCTCACGTCTCCCCAACGCCACCCCGGCTGCGCCACTTCACCTCGACGACCGGGAGGAGCGGGGCCAGGGTCCCGGCCCGGATGCATCCGGCCCACACCCCGATCCCGTAGGCCACATCATCGGCCACCGACGCCAGCGACCACCTGACCAGATCGAGGTCGGGGCGACGTCGCCACCATTCGACGGCCGGGGGGACCATGGACAGAGCCATTGCCGCTCGTCGCATCCGACGTCCCCCCACGGCACCCAGCATCAGGGCCGGGCCTGCCACCACGGTGGCCGCCCGGCCGAGCCCGAAGAGCGACCATCCGGTCCCCTGCACGCTCCACCGCATGGCCAAGGTCGGGGGGACACCGAGTGGCCACACCCGTCGGGCCATGGCTCCGCCGTACAGTGCCGTGACTGCCACTGCGATCCGGGGACGGCCGCCCAGGAGGGCGACGGCCGCCAGCGTTGGCCACGGTCGTAGCTCCGTCGGGGCAAGTCGTCCGGGGTGACGCCGGGAAAGGGGACCGGCGGAGGTTCCGTAGCAGAAGCGCTTCCGGAGCAACCCTCCCCACGATGTCGGCCCGTGATGCTCGATCTCAACGGATGGCAGGTATCTCACCTGCCATCCGTTGTCGACCAGGGACCACACCAGGTCCACGTCCTCCCCGAACCGGAGGTCGACGTCGAATCCTTCGCCCCATGCCTGGCGTCGCATCACCAGGGCGGCGGTGGGGACGTACCTGACCAGCCGGTCCGGGCCCACCTCGCTGGCCTCGGGCCCCATGTCGAGAGGAGAATGATGGCGGTTGAAGCGTTCCCGGGCCGAGCGGGAAGATCCGTTCGGCCGGATTCGGGGCGCCACCGCCCCCACGACCGGGTCGTCGAACATCTGTACCAGTGGGGCAAGCCAACCCGGCCCGGCCACGCAATCACTGTCGAGGAACGCCACCAACGGCGTGTCGACCAGGCCCATACCGTCATTCCGGGCGGCAGCCGGGCCACCGTTCACCGCGCGGGTCACCAGCCGGGCTCCGTGTCGGAGGCAGACCTCGGCCACCGACTCCGGGTCCTCTGACCCGTCATCGACGACCACGACCGGGGTTGCTCGGCCCAACGAGGCGAGGCACCGCTCGAGTAGCTCACTCCGGTCGTGGACCGGGATCACCACGGTCACGTCGGCGATGTCCGCCAGGCTTGACGGTGGGGGGACGGGATGAGCCATGCCCGCCTCGACCAGTCGGCGACCGAGCATGCGTTCGGCGTCGGTCGAGGAGTTGCCGCCGGTGAGCGCGGCTACCGCCGCCGGACCGTGGGCGGTGAGCCTGAGGATCCGCCCGGGACGGCCGCCGACCAACACGGTTCCTCCGGCGAAACTCCGGACCGATCTATCGAGAACCAGGCGGAATCCCGGCGGCAGGGCGGTCCGTGGCGGTGGAGCTGTCAAAGAGACAGTCCACCGTCCACCGGGATGACGGTGCCGGTGATGCCCCCGGTTTCGGGACCCGCCAACCACACAAGGGCGGCCGCCACCTCTTCTGGGGCCAGGAGCCGTTCCACCGGCACCTGAGCCGCAAACGCCTGAGCACCCTCCAATCCGTAGAGCCGGGCACTTTCGTCGAGGATGGCGGTTGCGGTGGAGCCCGGGCTCACCCCTACGGCCGTCACACCCGTCGCCCGGAGGTCCACGGCGAGGCCTCTGATCAGTCCGGCCACCCCCGCCTTGGCCGCGCTGTAGGCGGCCAGACCCGGGAGCCCCCGGGTGGCAGCCGCCGAGACCACGGCGATGAAGCGCCCCTCCCTCGGCATCGGACGCCGGAGAAGGGCGGGTATTCCCACTCGGGCCGCGGTCAGTGGACCGCCGAGGTCGACGTCCATGACGGCCCGCAGCTGTGCCTCGGGCATCTCCCACAGCGGCACTCCGCCGGCGATGACGCCGGCCGCGGCAATGACGGCATCGAGCCCACCGAAGAGTTCCTCGGCCCGGGAAACCGCCCCGCCCAGCGCCTCGGGGTCAGTGGCATCGGCCACGTGGGCGACCACCCCGCCACCCGCCGAGTCCACCACGGCGTGGAGCTCATCGGCGGTCCCGAGCGGGTAGGGGAGCCGGGGATCGTCCGAGGCCAGGTCGACGGCGACCACCGACCACCCGGAGGCGGCCAGCCCACGTACGGTGGCAGCCCCGATGCCCCGGGCGGCCCCGGTGACAAGCGCGACCCGGTTCACAGTTGCGACCCGGTTCACAGTTGCGACCCGGTTCACAGTTGCGACCCGGTTCACAGTTGCGCCCCGGTGACATCGGATGAATCCACGAACCCGACGAGATCGTCGACGGCGGCCGTGAGGAGCCGCTTCCCCTCGTCCGGGCTGGCCGTGGTGGGGTCCCCGAGGACGCCGTTGGGGCTCACCGAACCGACCCCGCCGGCACGGAGTTCGGGAAGGATCGAGGCGAGGGGCCGGGTGTCACCCGGTGCGGCTGATTCGAGGCGGACGCGATCGGGGGCGATGGCCAACATCAGCGAGGTCTCGGTATGGCCGGCATGGGCGTCACCTTGCCACCGGGGACTCCACGTCCGCACGTTCCGGCCCTCGGAACCCAGGAGGGCCATGGCCCGCTCGACAGGTTGGGAGTTCCCTCCGTGGGTGGAGACCACCACCACGGCGGCGAACGCCGCGCTGGCCGAACGCACCAACTCCACCAGCACCAGCTCGGTGGCCGCCTGGCCGATGGAGAGGGTCCCGGGGAATCCATCGTGCTCGCCGCACGATCCGTAGGGGATCGCCGGGGCAATGACCGCGTGGGGGAGTCGGATCCCGATGGCCGGATGGGAGACGATGGCCACGGCAATGTCGGTGTCGGTGGTGACCGGGAGGTGGGGCCCGTGCTGCTCGGTGGATCCCACCGGGACCAGGAGCACTGCCCCCCGGTCGGTGATGCTGGCGACGTCGGGCCACGCCAGCCGGGCCAGTGAGGTCACCGCGTCCCCTCGTGGGCTGCTTCTTCACCAACCGGTTCCGTATCGAGGTAGCCGTGGCGGATGAGGAATGTCAACAAGGCGTCAGCGGCACCGGCGGCGTCGATGGGCCCGACGACGGTGGGCGGGTCATGGGCCACCAGTGCGCCGGTGAGGGCCAGGAGTCGCAACCGGGGGTCGTCACTATCGGGGCCCGGCACCACCCGGGTGCGGGGTCGGAAGGGACGCACCGATCCCACCGCAACCTCGGCCGGCCCGACGGAGCCCGCACCTCGAGTGGCACCGGGCCCACCGGCCGCGGTCACCTGGGGGATCTCGGTGCGTTGGGCCGCCAGCGTGGCGGTCAACGAGGCTCGACGGAGCCGGACGCCGGCGCCCTCCACCGAGCACACCGCCGGGCACGGGACATGAAGGCGTTCTCGCCACCCCCCATCCAATCGGCGTTCGGCCACCACCATCGATTCCTGATCGGTGGTGGCGATGGCCACCAGGCCCAGGGCTTGGGCCGCACCGAGCTCGTGGGCCAAAAACGCCGGCAATGCCCCGGTGCCCCGGTCGGAGGATCGGTCCCCGCACACCACCAATGACGGTCGACCCAACGGGGCCAGGGCGGCCACGATCATCCCGGCCATGGCCCGTTCATCCGATCCCAGTTCGTCCACGTAGGCCTGATCCGAGGATGGGCTGCCGACGGCGATGCGGAGCACAGTGGCTCCGAGGGCTCGGGCATCCCGGAGGACGGCATCGGCAGAGGGTGGGGCGGCGGTGATCACCACCACGTGGCCGGACCAGGCCTCGGCGATGCGGAAGGAGTACTCCAGGGCGGCGGCGTCGGCCGGCGACAACCCGGTGCTCCATGGCTCCCGGACCACGGTTCCCGACAATGGTTCGATCTGGGGGCGGAGATCGGTGATCCGGATGCAGGCGACCACCATGGGCCCGGTTCGGGTGTCATCCATGGGCCCGGTTCGGGTGTCATCCATGGGGCTCATCCCTGGTGGAAGACGACGCCCTGGCCGCCGTCGGGATAGGTCCAGGTGATGGCGCCCTCGTGGTTGCACACCATGTAACAGGTCCCACACTCGAAGCACTCCTCGTAGCTGAAGAGGATGCCTCCCTCCGACGTGGGTGCGAACAGGTTGGCCGGACAGGCGGTTACGCAGGCCTTGGTGGTGCACGACCGGCATACATCGGAGTCGACGGTGATGTGGGCCCGCTCGCCCACCCTGAACTCGACAGTGGACATCCGGTCCTCGAAGGAGATGCCCCGCCAGATCCCCCCCGGCACCTCGTGGCCCGATCCGAGTACTCCACCCGCGGCGCTCATCCGAAGACTCTCAGGGCCCGCACGGTGTCGGCTGCCAGTTGTCGGAGTTTGACGCCGTGTTTGGCCGCGGCCGACCGGGTCACCCGCAGGCCTCCCTGTTTCGGTACCGGGTTGGTCACGGTGAACATCCCGTCGACCAGGTCGCAGATGAGGCCCGGGTAGCGCTGCTGTATCCGCTCGGAGAGCACCAGATGCGGTGCCTTGCGCAGCCGTTTGTGGTCGGCCAGCACAAATTGACCTTCCAGGTCGGAGCGGTAGGAGGCTAATCCTTTCGCCGAGCAGTCTCCGGCGGCGATGGCCCGGTCGACCGCCCGCCCGGCGGCAAGTCCGGAGCCAATGGCGAAATTGACGCCTTCCAGCCAGAGCCCGGCCGCCAGCGTCATGGCGGCGGCATCGCCGGCCACCAACATCCCGTCGGTGATCATGGTGGGCATGGTGTCGTAGCCCCCTTCGGGGATCAGGTGGGCGGCGTACTCGCGCAAGGTGGCGCCCCGCAGGTAGGGAGCGATGGAGGGATGGTTCTTGAGGTCGGCGATCAACTCCTCGGGCCGGGCCTTGGCCTCGGCCAGGTGGGTCAACGAGAGCACGACCCCGAGGCTCACGGTGTCCGAGTTGGTGTAGAGGAACCCGCCCCCGGGGATGCCCCGGGTGCAACCCAACATTTCGATATCGATGCCTTCGTCCCCCCGCAGCCCGAACCGCTCGTCGATGACGTGGCCGGGCAGGTCCAGGACCTCTTTCACCCCGAGGGTGTGGTGCGAGGCCTGGGCCGGCGCCATCAGCCCGGCCTCCTTGGCCAGAAACGAATTGACACCGTCACAGGCCACCACCACTTTGGCCCGTAGTTCGCCCTGGTCCCGATCGGTGCGAACCCCGATGATACGTCCCTGGGCGTCCCGCAACAGGCCGGTGGCGACCGTGGAGGTGACCAGTTGGGCACCAGCCTCGACAGCCTTGGTGGCCAGCCAGTTGTCGAAGCGGGATCGAACAGTGGTCATCCCGTTGTAGGGCGCCTCACCCCACGCCGCCGACCGGTAGTCGACGGACACCGACTGGGTGCCGGTCATCATCATGGTGGACCGCCGGACCACCCAGCGCTCGACGGGGACCTCGTTCCACCACTCGGGCACCACATCGTCGAGAACCCGGCCGTAGACCACCCCGCCGTAGACGTTTTTGGAGCCGGGAAACGGCCCGCGCTCGACCAGGACAACCGATCGCCCGGCCCGGGCCAGGGCCAACGCTGTCGCCGAGCCCGCCGGACCGGCACCCACCACCACCGCATCGAAGACAGGGGTGTAGGACGAGACGCTGGCGGCGGGAACCATGTTGGCCTTACCCATGACCGCCCTCGATGTCGCTCGGGCCGTGGCCGGTCAGGACGCCGGTGGGAATCACGACGTTCAACCGGCGGGCCAACTCGATCAACAGCCCGCGTCCGTCGGTGATGAGACCCAGATCGGCCATGGCGGTCATCGGGCACGATGGATCGGTGTTCACACTCACCACATGACGGGGTGCCCCGAGCCCACCTACGTGCTGGGTGGCACCTGATACGCCCAAGGCGATGTAGAGGTCAGGGTCGATAGTGACACCGGTGGTGCCGATCTGACGTTCGTACCCGATCCATCCGGCGTCGGTGACAACCCGGGTGGCCCCGGCCGACGCCCCCAGCGCGGCGGAGACCTGCACCAGCAGGTCGAAGGTGGCCCGGGCCCGATCGTCGGATGTGCCCGCCGCCAGACCCGCCCCTCCTCCCAGCACCCGCACCGCGTCGGCCAGGTCCATGGTGGCGGGGTCAGGCTCCAAAACCTCGAGAACGTGGGGATCGAGAGGTCCGCTCCCGGGAGAACCCTCGGGGGAGGGGCCGGAAAGGGTCACCGGTTCTGGCTCCCAGGGTGACGGTTGTCGCCTCGGCACCACTGAGCGGCTACCGGGAACCAGGGTGGCCACCGCCGGGCCGTCCACAGTGACCGGCACCAGGATCCGGTCGTCGAGGCGGGACACCTCGGCATCCACACCGCCACCGTGCTCGTCGTTGCCGCTGCGGGCGTCCGGTTCGGGTCCCGGCCGGAAGGAGACGGACACGGCATGGGCAATGAAGGGACGGTCGAGGATCGCCGCCACCCGGGGAGCAAGATCGCGTCCGTCCGGCGACGACGGCATCACCACCAACGGCACGTCGTGGAGGAGCGGGGCCAGGGCGGCCGCCAGTGCTCCCGGCTGCAAGCCGGGACCTGTCTCGCAGAACCACGCCCGTTCCGCCGCCGCCAACGACCGGGCCGCCTCGTTGGTGCCCGAGCCGACCACCACCACCAGCCCTCCGGCTTCCGCCACCGCTTCGTCGCCTCCGACCGGCAACCGCCCGCCCCGGGCCACCACCACCGCAACCGGTCGTCCGGCATCGAGCCCCCTCATAGCCCCACCGCCACCCGGTGGCCCTCGATCACCGCGGCGTGGGCGCGCCGGGGGGCCAGGCAGTCCCCGATGCGGTAGACGTCGAAGGGGGAGTGGCGCAGGGCCGTCCACAGAACGTCATCAGGTTGTTGCTGGACGGAGCAGACCACCCAGTCGCAGTGGCGTTGCTGGTCGGTGCCGGTGGGGTGGTGTTGCAGCGACAGCGCAACACCACCGGGATGCGAGCCTTCCTCGATGAGACCGGCTCCCATCGGGACCAGATCCACACTCTGGGTGATCCCCTTGGCGTGGGCTTTCACGTTCCAGGTCTCCATGTCAAGGGTGATTCCCAGATCTTGGCCGACGACCATGCCGTTGGTGACGATCTCCACCCGGCACCCCCGGTCGGCCAGCAACTCGGCCGTCGACGTGGCCTGATGGAATCCGAGTTCGTCGACCACCACCACGTCGCCTTCGGGAGATACCCGGCCCTCGAGCACGTCGCGGATGTCGACCACCCGGGGGTGGTCTCCGGCCCACCACGGGCGGGACGGTCGGGCGCCGGTGGCCACGATCACCGCATCGGGTTGTTCGGCTCGGATCGAGTCGGCGTCAGCTTCGGTGCCGGTGCGGATTTCGATACCGGCCCGGCGGGCATGCACGATGAGGTTGCGGGCGATATCGAGGAACTCGGCCCGGCTGGGGACGGTGGCCGCCACCTGAACTTGTCCACCCAGGCGGTCGTGACGTTCGAACAGGGTCACCCGGTGCCCGCGCTCGGCCGCGGTCACTGCCGCCTGGAGACCGCCCGGGCCCCCGCCCACCACCACTACCACCTTGGACCGCTTCTGCGGGATGGGGAGCGGGACGGACTCACGCCCGGTCCGGGGATTCTCGATGCATCCGAGCCACCGGTTGAGACCCATCCGGCCGACGCACTCCTGATTGCACGACAGGCAGGTCCGGATGTCAGTGGCGTGACCGGAACGGGCCTTGGCGGCGAAGTCGGCGTCGGCGATCTGGCCTCGGACCACCCCGACCAGATCGCACTGCCCCTCGTCGAGGGCCCGGTCCGCCTGCAGCGGGTCCTTGAAGCGCCCGACACCCACCACCGGCACGCCCACTGCCTCGCGTATGGCACTGGGAATGAACATGGCGTACCCCGGAGGCACCTGCATGCTGGCCTCGATCATGTAGAGCGTGGCGGTGGCCACCCCGATCGAGGTGTTGATGTAGTCGACCTGGCCGGTGGCATCCACCATCTTGGCCACCTCGACCGCGTCGTGAATGCCGGTGCCCCCCTCGATGAGTTCGTCTCCACAGATGCGGACACCGAGGGCCTGGTGGGTGCCGATTGCCTCGCGCACCGCGTCGACGATCTCGAGCAAAAGCCGGGCCCGGTTCTCCAACGGGCCCCCGTAGCGGTCGGTACGGCGGTTGGTGGCAGGGGAGAGGAAGCCCCTGACGATGGAGGAGTGGGAGCACTGCAGTTCAATTCCATCGAAGCCCCCGGCGATGCAGCGTGCAGCCACGGTGGCGTAGCCGGCCACGATCTCGTCGATCTCGTGGAGCTCGACCGCCTTGGGCACCTCGCGGAACAACGGGTCAGGTACCGGGCTGGGGGCCCATACCGGCAGGCGGCTGTACATGCTCGATGCCTGCCCACCATTGTGGTTGATCTGGGCAAAGATGGGAACGTCGTGGGCATGTACCGCGTCGGTGATGCGCCGGTACCCCGGGATCACCTCCGGGTTGAAGCCGTGGATAAGCTTCTCGTACGGCCAGTCGGTGACGTGGGTGGAATGTTCCTCGGTGATGATAAGACCGCTCCCCCCGGCCGCCCGGGCGGCGTAGTAGGCGGTGTGTTGCTCGGTGGGCAGCCCGTTGGCGGCGTAGTTGGTGAGGTGGGCCGAGAACACGATCCGGTTGCGAACCGTGACCGGCCCGAGACGCAGGGGCGTGAACAGATGGCGGTACTGGCTGCCGACGCTCACCGGATCACCTGGCGCTCTCTGCTCCGACGTGGGCGCCGCTTCCGATCTCCAGCGCTCGCCGGCGCCCTTCCAGTATCGCTTCGAGCACGGTGCGGGGCGCCACGCAGTCCCCGGCCCGCGGCGTCCCCGGCCGCTCCAGGTACAACGCTTCCTCCGGCAGTCGATGGTTGCAGTCGACGATGACGGCGCAGTCGATCTCCCGACGCTCCCCGGTCCAGACGTCGTCGAGCTGGGCCCGGCCACCCTTCGCCCCCCGGAGGATGGCCCGGAGCTCGCGTTTCACCCCGGCGCGTTGCAACCGGGTATTGGCATCGGCCAGATCTCCGGTGAGCGCCAGCTGGGTGCCGACGATCTGATCGGAGGTGACGATCGCCACCTCGCGCCCCTCGCCCGCCAGCCATTCGGCCGCGCCGACGGCGACAGGTCCACCCACCGGATCGTGGACCACCACCGGGCCGACCGGGAGCCGGTCCGGGCCTCCCGCCAGCAACGAGGCCACATCGACGACGGTGATGGTTTCGTCGACGGGAATCTCGAACGGCAACGGCCTGGAGCCGGTGGCGATGACCACCGCGGTGCCCTGGCCAGCGGCGGTGTCGAGATCAGAGGCAGTGAGCTCGGTGCCGAGGTCCACCTTCACCCCCGATACCCGGCACTCGCCGGCCAGCCACTCGGCCAGGTCGGCCATCCGCTCGCGGCCCGGGCCCACCGCCGCAGTTCGTGCCGATCCGCCCAGCTGCCGGTCCCGTTCAACCAGCCGCACCCGGTGGCCCCGACCGGCCAGCACCCGGGCACACTCGAGGCCGGCCACGCCACCCCCCACCACCAGAACATCGCCGGCCACCGGGTCGGTGCCCCCGATATCCGGGTCGCTGGTCTCGTGGCCGCTACGCGGCTCGCCCACACAGCTCACTATGGGATTGCGGTTGTCGCGCACGTGACAGGCCTGATTGCAGAGAATGCACGGGCGAATCCTTTGCGCCGCCCCGTTGCGGAACAGGGTGACGAGCCGCGGGTCGGCGATCTGGGCCCGGGTCATCTCCACCAGGTCGGCGGTGGCGTCGTCCAGCGCGGCTTGGGCCACCCCGGGGTCGATCACGCTTCCCTGCAGCACCACCGGCACCCGGCCCTCCGCTGACCCACGCATGCGCCGGCACAGGTCGGCATTGAAGGTGGCCGGGGTATGGCCGTCGGGACGATAGGCGGACCCGGAGAACGGGCCACCCCGCACCACCACCACCAGGTCCACCTGGTCGGCCAGGGCCGCAACGTGATCGGCGGCGTGGTCGGGAGTGACCCCCGCCCACGGGGCCAGCTCATCGCAGCACAGCCGGATCGACACCAGGTGATCGTCGCCGATCGCGTGGCGCACCGCGGCCACCACCTCGACCGTCAGCCGCAACCGGTCGGTCCCGTAGCCGTCGTCCCGCAGGTTGGTCAGGCCCGAATGGAACTGGCGCAACAACGAGAAGGGACCGATGTCGATCTCCACACCGTCGAGACCCGAGGCGGTAGCCAATCGGGCGGCGTGGGCGAATCCGGCCACCAGCTGGCCGATCTCGTCCTGCTCCATCTCCATGGGCATCTCCCGGTTGATGGCATCGGCCACCGGCGAGGGCGCCCACATCACCGATTGGGAGTACGCGCTGGATCCCTGTCCGCCGGCGTGGCCCAGTCCAGCCATCACCAGGGTCCCATGCGGGTGACAGGCGGCGGCAGTGGCCGCCCACCCGGGCCCGCACTCGGTGGCCAGCGGCGCACGTTCATAGGGCCAGTCCGACGGGTGCACCGAGGCCGTCTCGGTCACGATGATGCCGCTGCCCCCCGCCGCCCGGGCCTGGTAGTAGGCCACGTGACGATGGCTGATGGCACGGTCGTCGCCCAAATTGGTCTCGTGGGGACCGAAGATCACCCTCGAAGGGGCGGTTCTTCCGGCCACGGTGATGGCGTCGACCAGGCTGGCCACCTGTCAGTGTGGGTGGCTGTGGGGGTCGAAGGCGGCGAGGGGATTCTCGTCGCAGGCCCGGTCAGGACGGCGGGGGAGGAGGGCCATCGCCACCGGGGTGCCCGACGGGCCCGACAGGTCCGGGCCGCCCGGGGCGGTGCGTGGTGACGTGCGTGAGTGGTCGGGCGATGACTGAGGCAGGACGGTGTCCCCCACCGCGGCCAGCAACGCCTCACCGTTGCCGAGCACACACTCGGGGTCGGGCCCGTCGAGGGGAAGCCCTGTAAAGAACTTGGCCGCCATGCATCCGCCCCGGCAGGCGTCGTAGCTCCCGCACGACCGACACGCTCCCCCGGTATCGGGCCGGCGAAGGTCGGTGAAGAGGTCGGAGGACTTCCAGACCCGGTCGAAACCACCAGGGGACCGCACGTTCCCGGCCAGAAATTCGTCATGAATGGCGAAGGGGCAGGCGTAGACATCGCCGAGCGGGTCGACCAGGCAGACCACCCGGCCAGCGCCACACAGGTTGAGTCCGGGGAGCGATTCGCCGTAGCCGGCCAGATGGAAGAAGGAGTCACCGGTCAGTACCTGCTCACCGTGGGCCAGCAGCCATGCATACAGCGTCCGCTGTTGGTCGGCGGCCGGATGGAGCTCGTCCCACACGTCGGCCCCGCGCCCCGAGGGGCGTAACCGGGTGAGTCGGAGTTGGGCTTGGTACTTGTCGGCGAGCGCCTTGAAGGCGTCGAGTTGGGAGACGTTCTGGCGGGTGACCACCACCGAGAGTTTGAATCCGACGAAGCCGGCCGCGGCCATCCGCTCCATGGCCCGAATGGCGGTGTCGAAGGAGCCGATGCCCCGTATCGCGTCGTTGACGTCGGAGGTGGCGCCGTCGAGGGAGATCTGCACGTCCACGTAGTCGCTCGATGCCAGTCGCTCGGCCACCTCGGGGGTGATTCTCGATCCATTGGTGGAGAACTTCACCCCGACGTGGTGGTCGGTGGCGTAGTCGACCAACTCCCAGAAGTCGCGGCGGATGGTGGGCTCGCCTCCGCCGATGTTGACGTAGAAGATCTGCATCCGCTCGAACTCGTCGATGAGCGTCTTGCACTCGGCGGTGGACAGCTCCCTCGGATCGCGGCGTCCCGAGCTCGAGAGGCAGTGCACACAGGCCAAGTTGCAGGCGTAGGTGAGCTCCCAGGTCAGGCAGATGGGGGCGTCGAGGCCCAGTTGGAACTGGTCGACCAATCGCCCGGTGGTCGGGCGCTCGGTGGTCGGGCGCTCAGTGGTGACCAGGGTCATGGCGCTCTCCGTTCGCAGATCATGCCGGACTCGGCCAGGGTGGTCAGAGCCCGCTCGTAGTTGGGAAGATCATCGGGCGCCACTCCCGCCGCCGTGCAGGCATCTCGACCGGTGGGTTGGGCGGCCAGGGACGACACCACCGCCAACAGGGTGGGGCTCTTCAAAAAGGAGAGCCGACGGGTACCGAAGTGGTACGCCAGTGCGCCGAACGACTCCGGCCTGAGAGACACCTGCGGGTGCAGGGCCCAGGGAAGGGAGGAGTCGAAGGACGTGGTCCCAGTCGGGACGGTGGGTGGCATTAGCCGTGCAGGGCTGTGGCGGGTATCGGCGTCGTAGGGCTTAGTAGACGCCGCACATGCCGTCGATCGACACGTCCTCGACCAGAAGTTCTGCTTCGACGAATTGATCGTCGTCGGTGCGCCCCTCGGCCAACGAGTTAGTGGAGGGGACCGACGAATCGCGGTTCTCGGTGGTGGGATCAGTCATGGGAACCTCCCGAATTCGGCCGGCTCGGGCCGGCAGGTTAACGATGTATTGACTTTATAGCACTCAATGCCAAAATGGAAGCCTATGGCCGATGTGGACACAGACGGGACCGAGGGGGTCGGAGCGCCCGCGGCCCGCCCATCCGCCGATGTGGCCCGCGGTCGCCGGCCCAGCACCACCCGAGAGCACATCGCCCGGAAAGCCCTCGACCTCTTCGACCGGCGTGGGTTCGACGCCACCACCGTCGACGAGATCGCCTCGGCCGTGGGAATCAGCCGGCGCACCTTCTTCCGCTACTACGACTCCAAACGCGACGTGGTGTGGGGGGAGTTCGACGCCGAGATGGTTCGGCTTCGGGACCAGCTCATGGGTGCTCCCCGCGACGAGCCGATGATGGACGTGCTGCGGCGGGCGGTGGTGGCGACCAATCGATTCGGGGCCGCGGAGCTCGATGAGTTGCGGATCCGGATGGGCCTCATCAGCACGGTCCCGGCCCTGGTAGCGCACTCCGCGGTGAGGTACACCGAGTGGTGCGATGTGGTCGCCGACTTCGTGGCCCGCCGGGTCGGAGGATCTCCGGAGGGCCTGGGGCCACAAACGGTGGCTCGAGCCGCCCTGGGTGCGGCGATGGCGGCGTTTGCCTGTTGGGCCCGCCACGACAGCGATGACCTGACCGGCGAGGTTGATCGGGCGTTCCGGCTTTTGGCTACCGGTTTCGACGAGAACCGGCTCGGACGGTGGGTCACCGACGACCCACCGTCATCGTCATCCGGGGCCTGACTCGACGCGACGGCTGGGTCGGTGCGAAGCTGGCGGCGAACCGCACGACGTCAGAGCCGCCAAATGGAGAGGACCACTCACATGAAGACCCGCGCAGCAGTCTGTACAGGGCTCCACGAACCTTGGAAAGTCGAAGAGATCGAAGTCGACGAGCCTGGTCCGCACGAAGTGCGGGTCCAGATGGCGTATGCGGGTATGTGTCACTCCGATGAGCACCTGCGCACCGGCGACATGGCACCTCCGCCGGAGGTCATGTCGGTGTTCGGGGTCGACTCCCTCTACCCGATCGTCGGCGGCCACGAGGGTGCGGGCATCGTCTCCGAGGTCGGGCCGGGCGTCGAGACGTTGGCCAAGGGCGACCACGTGGCCATGTCATTCATCCCCTCGTGTGGGCGTTGCCACTGGTGCGCGTCGGGCCGCCAGTACCTCTGCGATCTAGGGATGACGATTCTCGCCGGTCCGATGATGAGCGACGGCCAGTGGCGTCACCACCTCGATGGTCAGAAGCTGAACCGGATGACCCAGCTGGGGACGTTCACCGATTCATTGCTGGCCAACGAGAACTCGCTGGTCAAGATCGATTCGGGGGTGTCGATGAAGGCCGCCGCTCTGATCAGCTGCGGACTGGCCACCGGATTCGGCTCGGTGGTCGACCGTGCTGCCGTGAAGCCGGGAGAGACGGTGGTCGTCATCGGCTGTGGCGGTGTCGGCTCCGGAGCGCTCCAAGGGGCGAAGATCGGTGGAGCGCGTTACATTGTCGCCGTCGACCCGCTGCCCTTCAAAGTGGAGAAGGCCAAGCAGATCGGCGCTACCCATGGCGCGGCGTCCATCCTCGAAGCCGCCATGATGCTCCCCGAGCTCACCGAGGGACGCATGGCCGACGTGGTCATTCTCACCCCCGGGGTCCTCACCGGAGATCTGGTCGGGCCGGCCATGCAGTTGGCCAGCAAGGACGGCCGGGTGGTGGCGACCGCCATCGCTCCGATCACCCAGGACCAGGTCTCGCTCAATTTGTTCAACCTGGCAATGTTCAATCAGTCCCTGCTCGGAACGGTCTTCGGCTCGTGCAGCCCGCGGGTGCAGATCCCCAATCTTCTCCGTCTTTACCAGGCCGGCCTGCTTGAGGTGGACAAGTTGATCACCCAGGAATACACGCTCGATCAGGTACAGAACGGCTATGACGACCTGGCGGCCGGAGTCAACGTCCGCGGCGTGGTGAAGTTCGATATCTGAGACAAGCTTGGGCGGGATCTGATCCAGATCGGTACGTCGCCCATCGAATTGAATGCGGCCGCCCGGGTGCGTATGGCATCCGGGCGGTGCCGCGTCTGAGGGCGGACTGAGGGCGGACTGAGGGCCCCGTCGGTTGAGGGCAGCAGGGGACAGGCGGTACTACCCTCATGAAAATGCGCCGGGGGATCGCTTGCGTGGTTGTGATCTGTAGTGCTCTCTTGCTGGGGGCGTGTGGGTCATCGGGGACGAAGTCCATCAGGTGGCCTCAGCCGCTGCTCATCAAGACGGCCGATGGTTTGGTCAACGGGGTCAGCACGGCGACAACCCGACAGTTCCTGGGTATCCCCTTCGCCCAGCCGCCGGTGGGCGCACTCCGATGGCAAGCCCCGCAGCCGCCAACGCCATGGTCGTCGACTCTCGACGCCGACAAGGCCAGCGCCGAGTGTCCTCAGATCACCCCGGTGGTCAATGTCCTGACCGGCAACGAGGACTGCCTCTATCTCAACGTGTTCGCCCCCAAGGCGGTACCGGCAACACCTCGTCCGGTGATGGTATGGATCTACGGCGGAGGTTTCACAGTGGGCAGTTCCACTGACGACAGCCCGGCGAACTTTGCCGCCAATGACAACACAGTCACCGTCAGCTTCAACTACCGGCTCGGGCCTCTCGGGTTCTTGGCATTGCCGGCACTGGCCCAGCAGGACCCCCACCATTCCACCGGTGACCTCGGGTTGCTCGACCAGCAGGCGGCGCTGCGATGGGTACAGGCCAATATCGCCGCGTTCGGCGGCGATCCGCACAACGTGACCATCTTTGGGGAGTCGGCCGGCGGCATCAGTGTCTGCGCGCAGCTCCTTTCGCCGAGGTCGGCGGGCCTGTTCCAAAAAGGGATCACCGAAAGTGGCCCTTGCACACTTCCCAGCATGGCCCTGGATGCGGCGGAAACCCAGGGAGCCGCGCTGGCATCGAAGCTGGGGTGCACCTCTGGCCCGGACCTGTTGGACTGCATGCGGTCGAAACCGGCTTCACAGGTCGCCTTGGCCATGCCGCCGGATCCGTCATTTCTCTTCGGTTCTGGTGCCACCTGGGACCCGGTCAGCGACGGGGTGACCCTGCCCACCGATCCGGGTGCCGCCTTGGACAGTGGCCACTTCCACCATGTCCCGATGATTGTCGGGGCCAATCGGGATGAAGGCCGACTGTTTGTCGCCCTCCACTACAACCTGATGGGCAACAACCTCACCGATGCCCAGTGGGCCCCTACGGTCGATACCTACTTCGGTTCCACGGTGGGGGCGAAGGTGCAACAGGAGTATCCACTCTCCGCCTACCCGGATGCCGGTGCGGCATTCGGCCAGGCCATCGGCGATGCCGTGCTGGCCTGCCCGGCGGTGGCGAGTGCCGGGGTGCTCTCGAAGTACGTCCCGGTCTACGAGTACGAGTACGACCAGACCCCCAACCCGTTTGTGTTGCCAACGCCGGGGATCGACCTCGGGGCGTTCCACTCCAGTGAGCTTCCCTACGTCTTTGACGGACCCGTCGAATCGAGTGGGAACATCGCCTTCACTCCGGCGCAACAGAAGCTGGCCACCACCATCAGTGGTGCCTGGGCCCGCTTCGCCGCTACCGGCAATCCGGCCGGCGGGGGACTGGTGTGGCCGGAGTTGTCGAAGCTGGGTGGGCGGTATGTGTCGTTGAATACTCCGATTTCGGTGAAGACGAACATGTTGGCGCCGCGTTGCCGGTTCTGGGCCATGTCGGGTTTCTCCGTCGCCAAGACGACGAGATGAACCTGCATGGCTGACCGCCGATCCCGGAGCTGGTGTATCCCATCGGGGTTGTAAGGAGAGGGGAGAAGCGGATGCGTGTCGTGAAGCTTGATCCGACCGAGGACGGGGCCCGCCCTCGGACACCCCGGGAGAACCGTCTTGCCCTTGGCCGGTGTGGCACCATCGGCTCCGTACTGATGGTTGCCGCGCTGATACTGAGCGCATGTGGGTCATCAACTGGTCGGTTGGCGGCGACCATCCCAGCCCCGGTCGGACTGCCGTCCTTTTATTCGGCTCCGATCAAACTCCCGTCGCGCAGCCCGGGAGCGCTGATCAAATCACAAAAGGTTCCGAGTGGCGGAGTCCATGGGGCCGCCTACCTGGTCATGTACGTATCGGAAGACGTGCATGGTGCTCCCGTCCTGGTCACCGGGTTGATCATGGCCCTATAACACCGGCGCCGGCCACCGGGTATCCGATCGTCAGCTGGGGGCACGGTACCAACGGCATGGCCGATCAGTGCGCACCGTCGTTGGCGCCGACCAGCGCGGTGCCGGAGCAGAACACGCTCCTTGACCATGGGTGGGAAGTCACCGCCAGTGACTACCAAGGGGAAGGTACCCCGGGACTGTTGCCCTACCTGGTAGGGGTCGCCGCCGCCCGTAACACCATTGACATCGTGCGCGCCGCACAGCACCTCGCCGCCGCGAATGCCAGTACCAACTACGTGGTGTGGGGCCATTCCGAGGGCGGTCAGACCGCCATGTTCAGCCTGGTCACCGCCGAGTCGTACGCCCCAGACCTGACTCTGAAGGGCGTGGTCGCCGGTGCGCCGCCCTCTCAGTTCCAATACATCTACGACTTCTTGAAGACGAGTCCCTACCGGTACTACCTGTTTATGGCCGGTGCCGCCTGGAGCAGTGCGTATGGGAATGCGGTAGCCCCGTTGTCGGAGGTGGCGACACCCAAGGCCATTTCGCTCGTTCCCGTCCTGGAGAAAGGGTGTTCCGCCTACATCGCCGCGCAGACGGATCGCTATCCGATCAACGAAATCCTCAAGGCTGACCCGTTCACCGTTCCGGCATGGAAGAAACTGTTGATTGCCAACGATCCCGGGCAACTCACTACCGCCAGCCCGGCACCGCTTCTGATCATCCAGGGAGGTGCCGACGCACAGATCCCGGTTGCCACCACTCAGGTACTCGAGCAGCACGAGTGCTCGATCGGACAGGAGGTCCAACGCTGGGTCTATCCCGGACTCAGTCACACCGGGGTGATCCCGGTGTCGACTCCGGACATGGTCCACTGGATTTCCGACCGGTTTGCCGGAGGCACCAATCCCGACCCCTATCAACCTGCGGGGGTCACGGGTATAGATGTGACCGCCTGCACCTGATGGTCCGCACGCGCCACTGCACTACCCGTAGGCGGTCACTGTCACGAACGACGGTGGTGGCACGGCATCCGAGTCGACAGGTTGGGCGGCGTTAGTGTGGCCCCGCTAGGCGGCAACACCCCAAGGACGCCAAAAGGAGGCATCGATGGCCAGTGGTCAGTGGTCAGTGGCGGAAGAATCTGGTTATGACCGCCATGATCTTCGCGGTGGCCATGACATCCATCAATCAGACCATCGTGTCCATTGCCGCGCCCCCCACGTCCCGCACCGAAGCGTGAGCCGCAGAATGGGAGTGTGATGATGGCGTTCGATCTGAACGCAGTGCTGGGGGGTTATCGAGGTGACAGCTTCGACCTACATTCCCAGTTTCTGAACCCGCAACTCGTCAAGGTCCTCCGCACCCTTGGCTTCGATCGTCATTATGTGCGGGGGGAGGGGTCGTATCTCATCGACGACAAGGGCGTCAGTTATCTCGATTTCCTGTCGGGATTCGGCGTCTACGCACTGGGCCGGAGCCACCCGGTCATCAAGGACGCCCTCCATCAGGCGCTGGATGCAGATCTCCCTAATCTGGTGCAACTCGACTGCGCGGTCCTGCCGGGGTTGCTGGCCGAGGCCCTGGTGGGCAGGGCCCACCCCGGGATCGAGCGGGTGACCTTTTGCAACTCGGGTGCCGAAGCGACCGAGACCGCCATCAAGTTCGCTAGGTGTGCGACCGGGCGTGGCCGGATCCTCTACTGCGACCATGCCTTTCATGGGCTCACCAACGGTGCGCTCTCGCTCAATGGGGGCAGTGAATTCCGGAACGGGTTCGAGCCACTCCTACCCAAGTGTGACCGGATCCCATTCGGAGACCTCGATGCCTTGGCCCGTGAGTTGGCGCGAGGAGACGTGGCCGCTTTTGTAGTGGAGCCGATTCAGGGAAAGGGTGTCTACATGGCTCCCGACGGGTACTGGCCCGAAGCGCAGGCCCTGTGTCGTAAGCGCGGTGCATTGCTGGCTATCGACGAGGTCCAGACCGGGCTGGGTCGTACCGGCCGGTTCTTCTGTCATGAGCATTGGGATCTGCAGCCCGACATCATCACCATCTCCAAAGCGTTGTCGGGTGGATATATCCCGGTGGGCGCGGTGCTCACCTCAGCCAAGACGTTCGATGCCGTCTACGACTCGATGGACCGGGCGGTGGTGCACTCATCGACATTCTCGAGGAACCAGCTGGCCATGGTGGCCGGGTTGGCCACGCTCGGTGTCATCGATGACGAGGACATCGTGGAACGCTCCCGTCGCAACGGTGATCGCTTGATGGAGGCGCTGGCCCCCTTGGTCGAGAAGTATGAGGTGCTCCACGAGGTACGAGGCAAAGGCCTCATGATCGGTTTGGAGTTCGTTGCCCCCACCAGGCGCGGCCCCCGCACTCGGTTCCGCATGATGGAACTGGCCCGAAAGGGACTGTTCTCACAGTTGATAGTGGTGCCCCTGTTCCACCGGCACCACATCCTCACCCAGGTGGCGGCCGACAACGTGAACATCATAAAGCTGCTGCCACCCCTCATCATCGGAGAGGCAGAGATCAAACTGTTCGTGGCCGCCATCGACGATGTCCTGAGCGACGCCGAACGGAGCTCGGGATTGCTGGTGGAGGTGGTCAAGACCATGACCATGAACACTCTGCGGCGGCGTAAGCCGGTGAGCCACCGGTGACGGACCCGGATACCTATGCTTTGGAGCCGGGGGATCGGGTGGTGGTCACCGGCGCCGCCGGATTCATCGGCTCCGCGGTGACCCGGGAGCTGCTGGCCCTAGACACACACGTGGTGGCACTGGTGGAGCCGGACGGGGATACCCGCAACCTCGACGACCTGGTGGTGGAGCGGGTCACTGTCGACCTCCGTGACGCCGATGGCGTGGCCAAGGCGATCGACGGGGCCCGGACCGTCTTCCATCTGGCTGCGCTCTACCGGTTTTGGTCAACCGATCTTCACTCCTTTTACGACGTGAATGTGGTCGGCACCCGCAACGTGCTCACTGCGGCCAGGGAATCGGCGGTCGGACGGGTCGTCTATACGTCGACGGTGGGTACGCTCGGTCTTCGCGGTGCCACCGCAGGGGCCCCGGTGGACGAGACCTCCTTCGCCCATATCGATCATCTGTTCGGCCTGTACAAGCAGTCGAAATACGTAGCCGAGCACGAGGTACTGCGGGCCGGGGCTGAAGGCCTACCGGTGATACTTGTCCAGCCCACCACCCCGGTCGGCCCCGGTGATCGCGGCCCCACGCCGACGGGCAAAACTGTCCTTGAATTCCTCAACGGGCGCATTCCTGGTTTCGTCGACACCACCCTGAATATCGTCGACGTTGATGACGTCGCCCGCGGCCACCTCCTGGCGGCCGAACGAGGATCGATCGGCCGGAGCTACATCCTCGGGGGCGAGAACCTTTCGCTCCAACAGATCCTGGCTTCGCTGGCGGAGACCACCGGACTCCCGGCGCCGACCCGACGGTTTCCGAACTCTCTGGCCCTGGGGGCCGGGTGGGTCTCCGATGTGGTCGAGGGACGTCTTCTCCGCCGGGAGCCGTCGATTCCACTCGAGGCGGCCCGGATGTCCACCACCCACATGTCCTTCGACGACGCTCGTGCCCGTCGTGAGCTGGGGTATGGGTCGCGGCCGGCCGGCGAGGCCCTGGCCCGGGCGGCACGGTGGTTCGCCGACGCCGGGTACATTCGACCTGACCGGTTGGACCGTTTTGAGTGGAGGACGTAGATGCGTATTGTGATCGGCTCCGACCATGCTGGTTTTGTGCTGAAGGGCTTGGTGATCCAACGCCTGCAGACGGAAGGTCACGACGTGACCGACGTCGGGACCAACTCCGAGGTCTCGGTGGACTATCCGCCTATCTGTGCTGACGTCGCCCGCCGTGTGGTGCGAGGTGAAGGGGCGCTTGGCATCGTCATCGGGGGAAGCGGCCAGGGTGAGGCCATCGCCGCCAATAAGGTCCATGGTGCGCGAGCGGCCCTCTGCCACGATGAGTACACCTCGCGCCTGGCCCGCCGCCACAACGATGCCAATGTGTTGTCGCTCGGTGCCCGGGTGGTCGCCACCGAGTTGGCACTCGACATCATCGAGGTCTTTCTCAAAACGGGATTCGCTGGTGGTCGCCACATGGCCCGAGTCGAGGAGTTGGCGGTCATCGAAACCGAAGAGGATCGTGGTATCGGGGGCCACGAGGGTGAAGGAGCCCCGCGGCTGCCCACCGCATGAACCGAGCTCCCGAGGTCACCAGGTATCGGGCCGACGCCGTCCTCCCCTGCGATGGTACCGGCCACGTGTTCCGGCCTGGCGAGGTGGAGATCTCGGGGGATTCAGTCACCTATGTGGGATTCCCGCGTGACGGTGGCCACGGTGGCCACGGTGGCCCCCACACCTCCGCCACCCACAGAGCTGCTGCGGCCGGCGACCCCGGGGAGGTGCGGCTATCGGGGCTCCTGCTCCCCGGTTTCGTCAACGTCCACTGCCACTCGCCGATGACCCTCTTCCGCGGGTCGGGTGAGAACCTGCCCTTACTCCGCTGGCTCCGCGAAGTGCTGTGGCCGCGAGAGGCCCGGTTGACCTCCGACGATGTGTTCTGGGGCATGACCCTGGCTTCGGCTGAACTCTTGCAACTGGGGGTGACCACCAGTTGCGAGATGTATTTCTTTGAGGACGCAGTGGCCGATGCGGTGCTGGCCGCCGGTTCTCGGGTCGTCATCACGCCGGCGGCGTTGTCCCTGGCCCGGCCCGAGGACGCGGCGCACACCGGCGATGCCTGGTGGGCGGAACGCCTTGAGGAAGTCTCCGACTTCCATGCCCGCCGCCACGGCGAGAGCGGTCGCATCGAGGTCGGATTCGGGCCTCACGCCGCCTATACGGTGCCCCTCAAGGTACTGGCGGATATTGCCGCGGTGGCCCAAGAGCTCGACGCCATTTTCCATATTCACGTGGCCGAGACCGAGGGTGAGGTGGAGGGCTATGCCGCCGAGCACGGGCGGTCGGTGCCGGAGGCATTGGCCGATGTCGGCGCCCTCGATGGACGGGTCATCGCCGCCCACAGCATTTGGATATCGGATACCGACATCGCCCTCTACCGCCTCCACGATGTGGCCGTTGCCCACTGTCCGCAGAGCAATGCCAAGCTGGCCTCGGGAGTTGCCCCGCTTTCCCGGTTGTTGGCAGAGGGGATACGGGTCGGCCTGGGGACCGACGGCCCGGCATCCAACAACAACCTTGACCTATGGGAGGAGATGCGCTTCGCCGCCCTGGTGGCCCGAATCCACGACCGTGATGCGGCGGCCATTCCGGCCGCGACCGCGCTCGACCTGGCCACACGCGGGGGTGGTGCGGTCCTCGGCCGCTCCGATCTGGGCACCCTGGCCGCCGGGTCCAAGGCCGACATGGTGCTGGTCAACATGGAGGACCCGGCCTTCGGTCCGATTCATGAGGACGCCCATGTGGTGGAGCACGTGGTGTGGTCGGCGTCGAGCCGCCTGGTGACCGATGTGTGGGTGGCGGGCCGGCAGGTCGTCACCGGTGGCCGCTGCCTGACAGTTGACGTGGGTGAGGCCCGCCGTCAGGTCGAGGACCGGTCCCGTCGCCTGCTGGCCGGCTGAGATTGGCTGCGAGTCCCGTCGGGCCGGGCTCTCGGAGGTCGGGCTCAGGGTGGTTCAGGTCAGTTGGCGATCGGCGAAACGACCGGCCGCGTTGGCGAACCGGAAGATGAGGAGTCGGAGTATCACCCACACGGCAGCCCCGGTCCCGGGCAGTTTGGGCGTGAAGCTGACCGCCCAGGTGATGGTGGTACCTCCGCTCTTGGGTGAGAGGTCGACATCGGCTCGATAATCGCGGACCGGAAATCCGCTGAGTATGGCGTAGCTGAGATGGGTGGGTGGCTCCCATGCCAGCACTTCTTCGCGTGAGCCGACGCCGAAGGCGGTAAACCGCCGGACCGCCCCCACTCCATCAGGAGCCGGAATGCCTTGGCGCTCGAGGTCACTACGGGTCAGGAAGGACCACTCCTTCCATCGCCCGGCTTCCCCGACCAGGGACCAGACGTCTTCCAGCGGAGCCCGTGAATGGGATACCTGAGTGAACGACCATCGCCCCTGGTTGTCGCGACCTCCGCCAGGTGCCCTGCCGGTGTGCCGGTTCGCCATGGCCCTTCCTGTTCCCGACTCAGCCTTCGACGTGAGTTTTGAGTGCCGCCAGGGACTGCTGGTAGATGGAGGTCATGACCTCGGCCATCTCATCGGGGGTGGCGTCGACGTCCCACGTCACATGAGAGGTCTCTCCGGTCGGGGTGACGGTGATGACGCCTTGGTGGCTCTCCACCGGGGCGCCATTGGTGATGGAGTAGGTCAGGACTCGTTCGGCATCGTCCTTCGATACCAACCTTTCGGTGATCTCCATTCCCATGGTGACCAGGATTCTGTCCTCGCCCTCGACCCGACAGGATTCGACACCGGGCATCCAGTCGCCGATTCCGCCGAAGTCACCGATCACTGCCCACACTTTGTCGGCTGATCCGTCGATGTCGATTGTTGCGTTTCCATGTCCCATGGTTCCCCCTGGATGATTGATGTTCCACTGGTTCAGATAGTGCCGCTGATGCTAGCGGCGCCGCGTCAAGTAATCCGAATCGATGGGTAACGAGGACGCAGAGAGGACGCAGGGACTAGGTTGCTCCCCATGAGCGGCCCGGTCAGCTACCGCACAGCTTCTCTGGCCGGCGCGCTGGTGTTGCTGGCTGTGGGAGTATCCGCCTGCAGCTTGTTATCGGCGACGAAGCCGAAGGCGCGGGCCAACCAGTACTACGTGTCGCTGGGTGATTCGTATGCGGCTGGGTATCAGCCGACAGGCGCGGATGTGGGCCAGACTGTGGGCCACACCACCACCAACGGCTTCGCCTACCAACTGCCCAAGCTGGCCGCTTCCCGCGGCTACAACCTCACCCTGGTGAATTTTGGATGCGCTGCTGCCACCACCACCTCGATTCTGCACGCGTTGGGGTGTTGGGGGGGACTGGGACCGGGTGCGCCGACCTATGGCGGCCAGTCGCAAGCCACCGCTGCTGACCAGTTCCTCTCCCAGCACCAAGGGAGGATCGGGCTGGTCACTGTCTCGATCGGCATGAACGACGTCACCAATTGCACCTCCAGTTCTGATCTGATCAGCTGCGTGGCAGCCGCCACCAGGACCATCAAGACGAATCTCGCCGTGCTGCTGCCGGCACTGCGAGCTGCCGCCGGCCCCGCGGTGCCGATCATCGGGATCACCTACCCCGACGTCATCCTGGGCGACTACCTGTCAACGAACACTGCCACCAAGAGCCTGGCGACACTGTCGGTGAACGCGTTCCAGTCCCTGATCAACCCGGCCCTTCAGCAGCAGTATCAGGCCATCGGCGCCACCTTTGTCGACGTGACTTCCGCCACCGGCGCCTACACACCGTTCACCCAGACCACCAGCCTCTCTGGGTACGGCACCGTTCCGATCGCGGTGGCTCGTGTCTGTGAGCTGACCTTTTTCTGTCAGTACAGTGACATCCACCCACGTACTGTCGGATACACGGAAATTGCCACGCTCATTGCGGCCGCCCTTCCGAAGCGGTGACCCACGAGGCAGGCGCCGAGGGGGAGATGACGACGCAACCAGAAACGGCTGACACCGGAGGACCGGACGAGCCCGATGCCGCCCTTTTCATCCCGGATGGCGACAGCTTTCTCCCCACCGATCTGGCTAGGGGGCCGTGGACGCCAAAGGCGCTCCACGGCGGCCCGGTGGCTGCGCTGGTAGCCCGCGCCATCGAGCAATGCTCACCCGAGGGTGGGCAACAATTGGTTCGCCTGACCCTCGAATTGCTCCGCCCGGTACCGTCGTCCCGGCTCAACGTCACCGCCTTTCTGGTCAGGCCGGGGCGGAAGGTCCAGTTGGTGGATGCGGTAGTGGAATCGGGCGGGGTCGAGATGGCGTGGGCCCGGGCTCTGCGCATCCGGGTGGGTCCCGACGATCACCGGGCGGTGCCGACCGTTCCCGAGGATGATGCTCCACCTCCCCCCGAGGAGGGAATCACTTCCCCACATATGACCGACGGCTATCGGGCCTTTCACAACGAAGGTGTCGAGGTCCGCTTTGTCAAGGGACGGTTCAACAGCCTGGGGCCGGCCACAGCATGGTTCAGGTTGCGGTGCCCGGTGGTGGCGGGCGAAGACCCCTCGCCGTGGCAACGGGCGGCAGCGGTTGGCGACTTCGGCAACGGGATCTCCGCCGAGCTCGACTTCGCCTCGAATATTTTCATCAATCCTGATGTCTCGGTGTCGTTGTACCGTCCCCCGGTGGGTGAGTGGATCTGTCTCGACGGGCGTACCCGCTTCGGCACTCCGGGAATCGGCAATGCGGAATCGGTGATGTGGGATCGCCAGGGGCGGATCGGCCGAGCCATGCAGTGCCTACTCGTCGAGCCCATCACGTGACCGGTGGCGTTGGATGCGACTCATGATTACCGTGTTTTCCGCAACACAATGATACGCAATGGGTGATCCGAGACGCCATGGGTGAGGCGTTCAGCCGACTGGGACGCACCTTCGCCAAGTGGTGGGTGATCCTCGAGGGACAGATCACTGAGCTCGTCGATTGGTTCGACGAGGTTCAGCAGCGTCGTACGGCCACAGCTGTCCCCGCCGCGGTTGTCCGGAAGTTCTCCGATGACCAGGGTGGTCGACTGGCCGGGCAGATCTCTTACGCGTCGTTCATGGCCGTGTTCCCCATGCTGATCGTCCTGTTGACCGGGCTGGGGGTGGTCCTGCACGGCGATCTACACCTACAGGAAGACATCGTGAATTCGGCGCTCAGGCAGTTCCCTGTGGTCGGATCCGACATCTCGATGAACGTGCACCAACTGTCGGCCGGCGGCACCCTCGGGCTCTACCTCGGCCTGATCTGGCTGATGTACGGCGTACTGCGTCTGAGCCGGAGTGCACAGGTGATGATGGCGAGGGTCTGGGATATCGATAGAGATGATCTCCCCGGCTTTTGGCTCTGGCTGCCTCGTGCCGCCGGTTTTCTGCTCGTGATCGGGGTCGGATTCATCGGGGCGGGAGCACTGGCCGGGTTGGGAGCCTTCGGTGGTTTCGGCGGGTACTCGGTGTGGATCGGATCGCTCGCATCCTTTGCCGTCAATATCGCCATGTACTGGTGCGCATATCGGATTCTTGTGCACCTCCCCCCACAGCACCGGGTCCTGTGGCCGGGTGCACTCTTTGCCGGTTCCATTTGGACGGCATTGCAGTTTGCCGGCGCCCAACTGGTTGCCCATCAGCTGAAACACCTCTCGAATCTCTACGGCACGTTCGCCACCGTGCTCGGTCTCATCTGGTGGCTGGCGCTCGGAGCCACCATCTCTGTCTATGGGGCAGAGCTCAACTCGGTGGTGAGTCGGAACCTCTGGCCGCGATCCCTTCACCGGGTCCGCGGTGATGGCCAAGCGAAGGAACCGGCTGGCACCGTAGGAGAATCAGCGTGATACCCAGGCGTCGGCCTTGGTGGTCAACTTCACCACAGAATTGGGAAGTTTGCCGGCCACGATGTCGGCCAAGGTGACCACCTCGAGTACCGAGCGCAGGCTCGACCTCACCGCCACCCAGACGTCTTGCAGATGGGCGGCGGCTCCTTCGTAATTGGCGGCTTCGGGACGTAGTCCTCGGACCTCGGCCAATGGGCCGTCGAGAGGCCGGATGATGTCGGCCACCGTTATCTCCTTGGCCGTCCTGGCCAGGCGGTAACCACCTTCGGCTCCGCGTTGGCTACGGAGGAGGCCGGCCCTCCGCAGGTCGTTGAGGATGCTCTCGAGAAATTTTGGGGGCAGGCCTTGGGACGAGGCCAACGCCTCTGCGGTCACCGGGCGATCGCCGGCATCGGCCACTGCGCACATGGCCCGAACGGCGTAGTCAACCTTGGCGGAGATATACACACCCAGGAGTCTGCCATGGGCGTAGGTCCTCAATCCCTAGTCGTAGCCCTCGCCGTGGGCGATGGCCGGCTCGGTGTCCGCCTCGGGCGTTCCGTCACCTTGCCCGTCCCGGGTCTGCCACGGACGGGTCTGGACCAGCCAGACGCAGGCGGCAGCGAGGAGCACGGCACACAGAATCCATCCCAGCGCGGTGGTGCTGACCCCCACATATTTGAGGCCCGATGCCAAGATGACGAAGGTGATCACCGGCCGGATGTAGCGGTCCGGGACCCTCGAGGACAGGAACGACCCGATCACCACGGCGGGGACGCTGCCGATGACCAGGGAAGTGGTCACCGGTAATTCCACATGACCGAAGGCAAGGGCTCCCAGTGCGGCGGCGAGGGTCAGGGGGACGGCCTGGGTGAGATCGGTGCCTACCAGTTGTTTGGCACCCAGCATCGGGTAGACAAACAACAGGAAGACAATCATCAACGAGCCCGAGCCCACCGAGGTAATGCCCACGATGATTCCTCCGACCATTCCGATGATCACCGAGGGCACCGGCCGGATCGTCAGGTGGTGGACCACGGCCTTTCCAACCTTGCCGGACCGGCGGTCGAGGGCGTACCGCAGGATCATGGCGGTCGCCCCCAACAGCAATGCGGCCCCCAGGGCGGTCTGGATGCTCTTCTCCGCCGAAGGGCTGTGGCCCATGAGGTGCAGGAGGTATGCCCCGAGGAAAGCCATTGGCACCGAGCCCAACACCATCCAGCCCACCAGCGCGAGGTTCACTGTTCCGTTGCGCAGATGCACAGCGGCACCGAAGGGCCGCATGAGCACCGCTGCCACCAGGTCGCTCGAGATAGCGGTAGAGGGCCTGATCCCGAAGAGCAGGATGAGCATGGGGGTCATCAGGGCCCCTCCACCGGCCCCGGTCATCCCAACCAAAAACCCGACGACCGCGCTACCGAGGACAATAAAGGGATCAATATGCACTGTTAGCTCGGGCCGGGGTCACGTCAGACCTTGTATCTACTAAACCTAGTAATCAACTAGGGTAAGTAATATAAACACCCGGTCACCCGGGGGTCAACCGCTGGCCTGGCGGTCGACCAGGCGGTGGCGGTCGACCAGGCGGTGGCGGTGGACCGGCCACTCGTCGGCCAACATCGAGAATGTGGCCGTATTCCGTACTGTGCTGTCGGCGGCCGGGCGTTCCGCCCGCAGTATTCCGTCCAACTGACAACCCAGCCGTTCGATGGCTTGGCGGGAACGGGCGTTCCGTTCATCGGTCTCAAATCTCACCGCCCACACACCCCACGTTTCGAAAGCATTAGTCAGCATCAACCGTTTTGCCTCGGTATTGATCGGCGACCGCTGTGCCGATGACGCCAGCCAGGTGGCACCAATGCTGACGGTGTCGGGCCGCCCGTGACGCTGGTTGGCTTTGGCCGGTCCGGTCGACCAGTCCCACGGGGTCATGTCGTAGAAGCGGGTGGCTCCCACGATGCGGCCGGTTTGGATGTCTCGGGTGACGAACGGATAGTGCTGGCCCAGGCCACGAGCCTCGATTGCCCGTGTCACGTAGACGGCCATCGTTTCCGGCGTGGACGGCACGTGGGTGAATGCGAACGTCGATCGGTCACCGGCGGCAGCCGCCATCAGTTCGTCGACGTGGTCCATCTCCATGGGCTCGAGATGGACGTAGCGGCCAGGCAGGGAAAAGAGCTCGGGCATGTCCCATTATCGTCGACGGATCCCGTCGCCCCGCTGGCAGCCGACGTGACACACATGATGGAGGGGTCTCGCGAACGGGTTCGGCTCGGACCACAGACGGGAACCTCGGCACATCACTTCCACTCCACCTCGCGGCGAAAGCAGCGCCTTCACCGGGCAAAATGACACTCAGGGTGTCGGTGATGTCCCGAACGCAGCAATTGGAACCGATGCCAATTCGCCGGGAGGCGGAGCGATTGGACCACCGGGAGACTCTGGAGACCCAAAGTTCCCGTTACACCGACACTGTCAAATCATGACGTTGATCGAACTCCGACCCGTTGTCGAGTCCCACCCGTAGCGCCAACGACGTCTTGGCCGGGCGGGCGGTGGTGGCCGGAACCGTGTCGTGCCAACGGATAAATCCGGCCCGAGCCAGGTGCGTCACCAGCCACATTCCGTCGAGATCGAAGCAGACGTACTTGCCCCGGCGACTGCATCCCGCCGAGACCCGCCCGATCAGCTGGTCGAGCGACGGGGACACCGTCTTCAGCGCCGAAAAGGACGCCGGCTCACATCGGGGTATCGGCTGACCGGTCATCCTCTCTGCCAGGAGAGTTGTAAGGGCTTCTACCTCGGGAAGCTCGGGCACAGGTCCATTGTGGACTCTGAGCGCCCGTAGTATCTGGTCCTCACCCGCGCCTGCCCAACCCGAGAGGGAGTTCCCAGTTGTTCCGCCCGGTTCCCACCGACGCTGATTTTACCGCCATCGAGGCCGGAGAGCTGGCCCGATGGAAGAAGCACCGCGTCTTCGAGCGTTCGGTGGAGTTGCGGGAAGGGGCCGAGCCCTGGGTGTTCTACGAGGGCCCGCCGACCGCCAATGGGCGTCCCGGGCTCCATCACGTCTGGGCCCGGGCCTACAAGGACCTGTTCTGCCGCTACCGAACCATGCGCGGGTTTGCCGTTCCCCGGAAGGCCGGCTGGGACACCCACGGGCTTCCGGTCGAGGTCGAAGTGGAAAAACAGCTCGGCATCACGGCCAAGCGCCAGATCGAAGAAGAGATCGGGATCGCCGAGTTCACCCGGCTTTGCCGCCAGTCGGTCCGCAACTACGTCGATGAATGGAAGACCCTCACCGGGCGCATCGGGTATTGGCTCGACTTCGACGATGCCTACTGGACCTTCTCTTCCGACTATGTGGAGTCGGTGTGGTGGAACCTCAAGAACATCTGGGATCAGGGCCTGCTCTACGAGGACATCAAGGTGGTGCCCTACTGCCCGCGATGTGGGACCGCCCTCAGCAGCCACGAGCTGGGTCAACCCGATGTTTACCGGGACGTGGTGGACGAGTCGGCCTACGTGCGGTTCCCTCTGACCGACGATGGTGGTGCCGCCGAGGCACTGCGCGGCTCGCTCGGCCTGTCCACCCTCACCGGCCTGTCGCTGGTGGCATGGACCACCACCCCCTGGACGTTGCTCTCCAACACCGGCGCAGCGGTGGGACCCGGCCTCGACTATGCGGTGGTGGGCGATTCGATAGTGGCGGCCGAATTAGTCGAGAAGGTATTCGGCGAAGGAGTGAGCGCCGACCGTCGGATCACCGGGCGAGACCTGGTCGGCCTCCGCTATGTGCGCCCCTTCGATGATCTCGACGTACCACCCGGAGATGACGGAGACGGGTGGCGAGTGGTGCTCGGGGATTTCGTCGAGGCGGACGAGGGAACCGGGATCGTCCATCTGGCCCCCGCTTTCGGCGAGATTGATAGGCAAGTAGGCCGCCAGGAGGGTCTGCCCACCATCAACCCGGTGGGCCCGGATGGCACCTTCACCTCACAGGTGCCATGGCTCCAAGCCCAGCCGGTGCGGGCCACCAACCCTGCCGTGATCGACCGCCTCGAGGCGGCCGGACTCCTTTTCCGGCGGGAGTCGTACCAGCACTCGTACCCCCATTGCTGGCGCTGCGGCACTGCCCTTATCTACTGGGGAAAGCCCAGTTGGTATATCCGGACATCTGCCCGTAAGGCGGAGATGGTGGCGGAAAATCAGACCATCGGCTGGCATCCTGAGCACATCCGTGACGGACGGATGGGGGAGTGGTTGTCCAACAATGTGGACTGGGCCCTGTCGCGAGATCGCTTCTGGGGCACCCCACTCCCGATCTGGCGGTGCGACAACGGGCACCTCCGGTGTGTCGGTTCCCTGTCCGACCTGTCTCAGCTGGTGGGCCGGGATGTGAGTGACATCGATCCTCACCGCCCGGCCATCGACGAGGTGGTCTTTTCGTGTCCCGACTGTGCCGGCGACACCGAGAGGCCTCCGTCGGAGATGAGGAGGGTGGAGCCGGTGATCGATGCCTGGTTCGACTCGGGCTCGATGCCCTCAGGCCAATGGGGCTATCCGGTGGCTCAAGGATCGGACCAGCACTTCGTCTACCCTGCCGACTTCATCTGCGAGGCCATCGACCAGACCCGCGGCTGGTTCTACTCGCTCTTGGCTGTCAACACGCTGGTGCGGGACTCCACGCCGTACAAAAACGTGCTGTGCCTCGGTCATATCGTGGATGCTGACGGACGGAAGATGTCCAAATCCGTCGGCAACGTCATCGATCCCTGGGAGATCCTCGATACCCGGGGTGCCGACCCCCTCCGATGGTGGATGTTCTCGCAGGGCTCCCCGTGGACGCCGACGCGGGTCAGTTTCGAAGTGATCGATACCGCCATGAGGGACTCCCTCCTTACCCTGTGGAATACCTGGTCGTTCTTCACCACCTATGCCTCCCTCAATGATTTCGACCCCGCCGATCCGGCCATTCCCCGGCCCCTGGACCGCTCGGTCCTCGATCGGTGGATGCTCTCGCGTCTCTATGCCACGGTGGCGACGGTGACTGCCTCGCTGGATGGCTACGAGCCGTTCCCGGCCGCCAGCGCCATCGCCGAGCTGATCGACGACGTCTCCAACTGGTACGTGCGCCGTAGCCGCCGGCGCTTTTGGCGGACCGATCCGGGTGCCGACCCGGCCGACTCGCTCGGGGCCCAGGCCACCCTCTACGAGACGTTGGTTACCGTGGCTCGTCTGCTCGCCCCGATGTGCCCGTTCTTGGCGGATCGAATGTGGCGTGACCTCACCCTGGCGGCAGAAGAGGATTCGGTCCACTTGGCCGACTGGCCCCAACAACAGCCTGACGCCGTTGACGACGGCCTCGAGGCCGGCATGGGCCTGGCCCGCCGGCTGTCATCCCTCGGCCGGGCGGCCCGGTCGGAGGCGGAGATAAAGGTGCGTCAGCCTCTGGCCCGAGCCCTGGTGTACTTGCCGCCCAACAGCCCGTCATTGCCGGCCGGGATCGTCGAGGACGAACTGAATGTCGATGTGGTGGAGTCCATCGGCGAGTTGGGTGATGTGCTGGCCTACGAACTGGTGCCCAACTTCAAACTGCTGGGCCCGCGTCTCGGATCGCGGGTGCAGCAACTGCGTGCGGCCATGGCCTCGGTGGACGGGGCCGCCGCCGCCGCGGATCTGGCCGATGGCCGGCCGGTGGTGGTGGCGTTGGACGACGGCTCCGTGGAGTTGAGCGGCGACGAGGTGGAGTTGCGGGTTCGGGCCCAGTCGGGTTTCGCGGTGTCGCGGGACGGGGCCGAGGTGGTGGCGCTCGACCTCACACTCAATGATGATCTCCGCCGCCGGGGGTTGGCCCGCGAGGTGATCCGACACGTTCAGGATCTGCGGAAGGCCTCAGGCTTGCAGGTGTCGGATTGGATCCATCTCCATCTGGTCGGCCTCGACGACCTGGCTCCGCTGTTCGACCTGATCGGCCGCGAGGTGCTGGCCCGCTCAGTGGTCACCACGCCACCGGACGAGGTCGGAACGGGTGGCAGTGTTGGGGAAGGCACCCCTTTCGAGTTTGACGACGGCGGCACGTTGCGGCAGGCCATGATCTGGATCATCAAGGCGTGACTGCTCCCGGCGAAGCTTCGACCATGGGTGCGGTCCCCGGCCAGGCCGAGCAGTTCGTAGTGGCCATCGACCTCGGAACCGGGGGTCCGAAGGTGGCGGTGGTATCGACGACCGGCCGGATCGTGTCCCACGGTTTCGCTTCGGTCCCGCTGCATCTCCTCGACGGCGGCGGCGCCGAACAGGATCCGGCCGATTGGTGGTCGGCAATCTGTTCGGCCGCCCATGATGCACTAGCCGAGGCGGCACTACCTCCTGCCGAGTTCATAGGGGTGGGGTGTACGGCGCAATGGTCGGGCACCGTGGCCGTCGGAGCCGATGGTACGCCGTTGATGCGGGCGATCATCTGGATGGACTCCCGGGGCAACAAGGCGATCCGGGCCGCAGCCGCGGGTCCGGTGAATGTGCTCGGGTATGACCCCCGCAACATTCTTCGATGGGTGCGGGTCACCGGTGGAGCGCCCGGTCTTTCGGGCAAGGACCCGGTGGCGCACATTCTGTTCATCCGTGACGAGTTCCCCGAGGTCTACCGGGACACGACCACCTTCCTCGAGCCGGTCGACTACCTCAACCTCAAACTGACCGGTCGGACCTGTGCGTCGTTCGACTCGATCGCAGCTCACTGGGTCACCGACAACCGGAACATCGACCGAGTGACCTACGACCCTCGTTTGTTGTCCATTACCGGGCTCGATCGCGCCAAGTTGCCCGAACTGGTGGCGCCGGGGCGCATCGTGGGATCGCTGACTGCCGAGGCGGCGGCCGACCTCGGCCTACCGGCAGGGTTACCGGTAGCCGTGGGCACCGGGGATGTGCACTCGGCGGTCTTCGGGGCCGGATCGGTGGCCGACTTTTCTGCCCACCTCTACATCGGGACGTCGTCGTGGATCTCGGCCCACGTACCCTTCAAAAAGACTTCCATCACCAACAACGTGGCCTCCATCCCGGCCGCCCTGGCCGGGAAATACATTGTCGTAGACGAGCACGAGACGGCCGGTGCCTGCCTCACGTTTCTGCGGGACAACCTCGGCTTCGCCGACGACTTCGGATCCCTCAATGACATGGTGGACTCGGTGGAACCGGGGAGTGGGCGGGTGCTGTTCACGCCATGGCTCAACGGGGAGCGGACGCCGGTGGACGATCACACCATCCGAGGTGGTTTTCACAATCTTTCGCTGTCGACATCGCGGGCCCAGATGGTCCGGGCCGTGTACGAGGGCGTGGCCTTCAACTCGAAGTGGTTACTGGAGGCGGTAGAGCGATTCGCCGGACGCACCTTCGATTCGATGGCCTTCATCGGTGGCGGGGCGAATTCCGAACAGTGGTGTCAGATCCACGCCGATGTGCTGGGTCGGGAGATCCGGCAGATTGCCGATCCGGTATTGGCCAACGTGCGAGGAGCTGCCCTGGTTACGTTGATGGCCCTGGGGAGGGTGACCGTCGATGAGATCCCGGGCATGGTGGAGGTGCGCCGAACCTTCACACCTGATCCGGCGGTGGGCACCGTCTATGACCACCTGTACGCGGAGTTCGTCAACCTCTACAAACAGACGAAAGGGATTCACAAACGCCTGAACAGGTTCTGACTCCCGTGACCAGCATGTCGCGCCTCCCGTGGCCCCCAACGGGGTCTGCGCACCGTATAGTCAGCGGCGACCGGTCGGTTGCAGGAACTCGAGTCGATTGCCGAACGGGTCCGTGGCATAGAACCGTCGGAATCCGGGGAAGTCGCTGTCCCAGGTCACCGACTGACCCGCCGAGGTGAAACGGCGGACGATCTCTTCGATGTCTTCGACGAGGATGGCGGGGTGACCCTTCTTGGCCGGCCGGAACCCGTCCTCCACGCCGAGATGTAGCTCGAGGCCGCCGCTGATGAACCATGCCCCGCCCCGAGCGGCCAGGACCGGGGGTTTGGGGATCTCTCTCATTCCGAGCACGTCGACGAAGAACTCGCGGGCAGCCGGCTCCCCGCCCACCGGCATGGCCAGCTGCATGTGATGAAGGCCTGCGTACATCTCCCCAGCATGGCCGCGGCCAGCGGGCGAAACCAAGTCACCGATAGGCCGGGAAGCGGCTCGACTCAGTAGCCGGTGAGCAGCGTCTGTTGTTGATCGAGGGCAACCGCACCCCGGGGCGCCCGAACTCCGGGCCACCGGCCCCGTACCCATCGGGCAACCCTGGCCAATTGGAATGTGTTCGGTGAGCCGGACGTCTGCCGCTCCCGGGGCTCACGTGGACACTTGTCCGAGTCGATCAGCAGTCGGACATGGCCGCCATGGCTTGGCACATCGCCTTCCGCCGGGCCTCGGTCGCCGGCCCGATGCGGCTCACCAGGTATGACTTTGCGATGGGTTGGATGCTGTCGAATGACGCAACGCACTCATCATGAAGCCCATCTTCGGGCCCGAGTGGAACCTCGGACGGGATGTTGCGGATGGTACGAGTAACCGGGGGCCCCACGATGCGGGTGAGAACCGGGACTACCTGGGTTGGCGTCACGATCAGGACTGGTCGGCGCCTATCTTCCGCCTCCGCCCACCACAGTTCACCCTGTTCGGGGTTGGCTACCACTCTTCTTCAGAGATCATCGTGGCGGTGTCGGCCCCTGGCCACAGTCCTTCGTCGCGCCGTGGCACCCGAAGATAACCGGTGACGATGGCTTGTCCGATCCGGCCCCGGCGGACCCGGTCGACCACAGCCTCGATACCGGCCCGGACGAGTTCCGACGGGTGGCCAATCCGGCCCCGGCGTGGCGTCATGCCAGGCATGTCAAAGGGCGGCCACCGTTGAAGGTGATCATGTCGCCGACGGCGGCGACGAGGTCGACAGGCGTCCCCGGCTCCGCCCCGTTGAGTTCGGCGTAGGCCCGGTGCAAGTTGCCGACGATCCTTTCCGGGTCGAGGAGCTCGCCAAAAGGACCGAGATCGGCGGCCTGGGCGGCGGCAAGAGGGGACAGGCCGGCGGCAAGGCCTTCCTCTGCCGTGGTGAGGACGAACTGCAGGTAGGCGAGGACTTCGTCGATCATGGCAGGGCCACCGATCGGTCCGTGGCCTGGCACGATGGTGCGCGCTTCCAGGGGCTTCAGCACGGTTTGGAGAACCTCGATGGCTCCGGTGACCGATCCCATCAGCACGAACGGGGTGCAACCGCTGAACAGCAGGTCCCCTGAGAACAGAACTGAGCGGTCAGGGATCCAGACGATCGAGTCGTTGTTGGTGTGGGCCGGCAAACCTACGTGGCGGAGTTCGCAGCGCAAGTCGTCGACCCACACAACCACCTCGTCGCGATAGGTGAGGAATGGAGGAGCCAGTTCCAAGGCACCCCACTCCACGTCGGTCCAGACACCCAGGTTGGAAGGAAGACCGGTAGCCATCATCTCTCGGCGACACCACTCGTGGGCCACGATTGTCGCTCCGTCGAACAGGTAATTGCCGTGGGTATGGTCTCCGTGATGGTGGGTATTGAGCAACGTCCGGACCGGCTGATCGCTGGTTCGGACGATGGCGTCCAAGTAGGCCCGAGTGCGCCGCTCAGTCGAGCAGGAGTCCACGCTGACGACCCCGTGGCTGCCGACGATGAATCCGGTGTTGTTGATGTACCAACTCCCGTCGGGCTGGATGTAGGCGTAGACCCCCTCGCTCACCTCCTCGACTCTCGGAGGGTCGAGGGACGGGGTATCCGCGCTGGACGTACTCATGACACTTCACAACGTAGTGGTGGAGGGCATCGGCACCCAAACAGTAAAGTCATTATTCCAGCGGAACGAAGGTTACCAACCATGCAGATCGCCATTGGATTGTTTCCGGGCTTCACCGCCCTCGACGCCATCGGTCCCTATCAGGTATTCACCCAGCTGCCCGACGCCCAGGTCGTCCTCTGTGCGGCGAAAGCAGGCGAGGTCGCCGATGACAACGGCTTGCTGCGTTTGGACATTTCCCATACGTTCGATGAGGTCGACTCGCCCGACATCATCGTGGTGCCCGGCGGCTTCATCACCCGCAAGCTCGCTCGGGACGGAGACCCAATCGTCGACTGGGTAGCCGCGGTGCATCCACACACCACCTTCACCACATCGGTGTGCACCGGCGCGTTGCTGCTGGGCGCCGCCGGCCTCCTCGACGGTCTCGATGCCACCACCCACTGGTTCGCCTATGACGAGTTGGCCAAGTATGGAGCCACGCCAACCGAACAGCGGGTCGTGCACCGGGGAAGGGTGTGGACGGCGGCGGGCGTCTCTGCCGGGATCGACCTGGCACTGACCCTGGTGGCCGAAACCCACGGAGCCGACATCGCCCAGGCCATTCAACTCGGAATCGAATACGACCCTCAGCCGCCCTTCGACGCCGGTGCTCCTTCCAAGGCGCCACCGGACATTTTGGAGTTTGTCCGTTCCATTTCCGCGGCCAAAGAATCAGAGGCACTCGGATCGTCAGTGTGAACTGGTGATTTGCCTGGTGAGTTGGATCCGCCCGCCACAGTGAACGATCCAGGTGGACGTGGGCTGATGGAGGTACCGGCCCTTAGTCCGCCGTGGGAGATGACTGCTTGGGGAGGACTCGGTTGGCGGCGCTCACCACCGCGCCGAGTGAGGCATCGAGGATGCTCGAGTCCATGCCTACGCCCCACCAGGTCGAGCCATCAGGGCCCTCTGCCTCCACATAGGCGACCGCGGATGCCTTGCTTCCGGAGGTAAGCGCGTGCTCCCGGTAGTCCCTCACTTCGAACTCGACGCCCAACTCCTTGCGGAGGCCACTGACCAGGGCATCGATCGGTCCGTTTCCCTCGCCGAGCACCGTACGAGGGCGACCGTCGACCAGCAGCTGCGCGGTGACAGTTGTCCGTTTGCCCCCGGTGGAGACTTCGCTCCCGATCAGTCGAACACCGGCGTCATCGGGAAGATAGGTCCGGGAGAAGACGTCCCACATTTCGCCGGGTTGGATCACGGTGCCGCTGGATTCGGTGACCGCCTGCACCTCCTTGGAGAACTCGACCTGCAGGTTGCGGGGCAGATCGAGACCGTGCTCGGCATCCATGACGTAGGCGACCCCTCCCTTGCCCGACTGGCTGTTGACCTGGATGATCGCCTCGTAGGTTCGTCCGGTGTGTTTCGGGTCGATGGGCAGGTACGGGACCTCCCATTGTTCGTAGTCGTCGCCAATGGCGGCGAACCCCTTCTTGATGGCGTCCTGGTGCGATCCCGAAAAGGCGGTGTAGACCAGGTCACCGGCGTACGGGTGCCGAGGATGAACGGGCATTCGAGTGGCGTACTCGGCTACCCGTCGCACCTTCTCGATGTCACCGAAGTCAAGGGCGGGATCGATGCCCTGGGAATAGAGGTTCATGGCGAGGGTGACCACATCGACGTTTCCGGTGCGTTCGCCATTTCCGAAGAGCGTCCCCTCCACCCGGTCGGCGCCGGCCATGACGGCCAACTCCGCAGCGGCAACCGCGGTGCCCCGGTCGTTGTGGGGATGCAAACTGAGAATGACCGAGTCACGGGCTTTGACGGTACGGCTGAACCATTCGATGACGTCGGCGTAGACGTTGGGCGTGTACATCTCCACGGTGGCCGGAAGATTGAGAATGATCGGGCGCTCCGGGGTCGGCTCGATGACATCCATCACCGCTTCGCAGATCTCGATGGCAAACTCGGGCTCAGTGCCGGTGAAGCTCTCCGGTGAGTACTCGTAACGGATCTCGGCCCCCGGAACCGTCGATTCGAATTTCCGGCAGAGCCGAGCGGCATTGACGGCGATATCGATGATCCCGGCCCGGTCGAGGCCGAAGACGACCCTGCGTTGCAACTCCGAGGTGGAGTTGTAGAAGTGGACGATGGCCCGGGGTGCGCCGTGCAGCGATTCGAAGGTCCGTTCAATCAGGTCTTCGCGACATTGGACGAGTACTTGAATATGCACATCATCCGGAATCAAGCCGTCATCGATGATCTGGCGTTGAAAGTCATAGTCGGTCCGGGAAGCGGAGGGGAATCCCACTTCGATCTCTTTGAATCCGATCCCCACCAATGCGTTGAACAGTTTCAACTTCCGCTCCGAGTCCATCGGATCGACCAATGCCTGATTCCCGTCACGCAGATCGACGCTGGCCCATCGCGGAGCCTTGGTTAACTGGCGATCAGGCCAGGTGCGATCGGTCAACTGCAGGGGAAGGTGAGGGTGATACAGACCGAACGGCATGGGGGACACGTCGCAAGGAAACTCAAGACGATGCGCAGCATGGTCCATGGCCCCGGTGGATTGTGTCTCTGGCTGATCGGTACTCATCGTTGCTCCCTTGCGTCTTCCTGTGCTCCGTGCCTCGGTATTTCCGACTTCCGTGGTTGGTGGTGCGCTGTCTGCGATGGCCCATCAAAAAACCCCCTGGCCTTTTCGGCTCAGGAGGTTGCGGGCGAACGCGATGGGGCGCTCGCCGTTACGTAAGAAGGAGGTCCGAGGTCAGTGAGCGATACATGATGTTGTCCATGCTGCCAGGACAGATCGGTTTCGTCAAGGTATCTTCTGGTGTCGGCCCGTCGACCTGGAGCTCGTGTTCCCTCAGATGCGTTCGAAGTTCCGGGCCAACTCCCAGTCGGTGACCACCCTGTTGGCCTTCGCCCACTCTTGACGTGCGGTATTGAGAAGGTGGTGGTGAACCGCGGGGCCAAAGGCTTCATCGGCCACCTCGCTGGTGGCCAAGCCATCGATGGCTTCGGCCAGGGTCGAAGGAAGCCGGGGTACCTCGGCTGAATTGTAGGCGTTGCCTTCGAATGCCGGCTCCAGCTCGAGCTCATGTTCGATGCCCCACAATCCCCCAGCGATAGACGCAGCCAACGCGATGTATGGATTAACGTCGGCACCCGGCACCCGGCACTCGATCCTCCTCCCACTCCCGGCGCCGACCGCCCGGAACCCGCAGGTGCGATTGTCCTCTCCCCATACGGTGGCGGTTGGTGCCCACGATCCGGGGATGTACCGTCGGTAGGAGTTGACGTAAGGCGCGAAGCACCACGCCAACTGACCGGCACTGTGTAGCTGCCCAGCGAGGAACTGTTGTCCGATCACGGAAAATCCCGATAGGGATGCGTCGCCGCCTGTTGGTGCCATCAGCGGGGCTCCTGAAGACGCGTCCCACAGGCTGGTGTGGATGTGGCACGACGAACCGGCCTGTTCCATGGACCACTTGGCCATGAAGGTTGCAGCTCTGCCGTGCTGGGAGGCGATCTCCTTGACGCCATTCTTGAACACGAGATGGCGATCGGCGACTTCGAGGGCGCCGCCGTAGGTGATATTGATCTCGTGTTGACCGGTGCCGGCCTCCCCCTTAGAGGACTCGACGGGGATGCCGGCACCGACCATCTGGTTGCGGATTTCGCCGATGATGTACTCGACGCGGGACGTCTGCAGAAGTTGATAGTCCTCGATGGTGTCGGCGTGAGGTGTGACCCCCTGCCAGTGCTTAGCGGCTGCCTCGGCGAACGTGTCGAGGAAAAGGTAGAACTCGAGTTCGGTGGCGCACTTGATTTCGAGCCCGTGTTCCGCCGCTCGCTCGAGTTGTCGTTGCAGGATGCGACGCGGGGACACGTCAACCGGCTCACCCTCCATGGTGAATAGATCACAGAGCACCAGAGCGTTCCCCGAAAGCCAGGGGATCGGCCTGACGGTCTGCGGGTCGATCACCGCGTGGAGGTCGCCATATCCGCTGTCCCAGTTGGTGAACTGGTAACCGGGGAGGGGTTCCATGTCGACGTCGACGGCCAACAGGTAGTCACAGACCTCGATCCCATGGTCGATGACGTGATCGAGGAAGAACGAACCCGTGACTCGCTTCCCGACCGGACGACCCTGCAGATCGGGGAAGGCCACCAGCACCGTGTGGATGTCGCCCGATTGAATCTGGTGGGGAAGGGTTTCGAGGGTGAGCATCCCAGAACTCTGACCCAGGCTGAACCGCTCGTCCAGCGTCTGTCCGGTGAGGCGCCTCTGGTGACCTCGGACGCTGACCCGGTGCCATCTCGAAACGGCAGCCTCGCATCATGATGCATGATGATGATGATAAGATGCTTCAATGAGGACGACTGTGAACATTGACGAGCACCTCCTCGCCGAAGCCAAGGCGATGGCGGCCCGTGGGCGCCGTTCTCTCGGTAACATCATCGACGATGCATTACGAAGTCTCTTCGTCGAACGAGCCGAGGACGCCCCTCTGACCCAGAGAGTGGTGTTGCCGGTCGGCGGCGGATCCGGTCTCCAGCCCGGCATCGATCTCGAGGACAAGGAGTCGTTGGCCGAGGCACTCGGCGACAATGTGCCGTTCCATGCTGCTGGCTGACGTCAATATCTTTGTCTGCGTCCAACGTCGCGAGAGTGAGCGGCACGATGCGTATCGCCAGTGGCTCGAGGAACGCCTGGGTGGTCCCGAACCGTTTGGGGTGAGCGAGCTCGTGCTCAGCTCCTTTGTTCGCATAGTTACCAATCACCGTATCTACAAGGTTCCCACCCCACCCAACCAGGCGATTGAGTTCTGTGAGGCGGTGCTGGCGGCGCCGGCCGCCCTGCCTGTCCGTTCGGGACCGCGACATTGGGCACTCTTCGCCGAACTCTGTCGAGCTGCCGGGGCCCGGGGCAACTTGGTGCCGGATGCATACCTGGCGGCGTTGGCGATCGAGCATGGTGCCACGCTCGTTACCTCTGACAGGGGATTTCTGAGGTATCCGGGGCTTCGGGTTATCGATCCGCTGGACGGATGACGGTCTACAGGTCCAGTGCTACTCCGGCGTCACGTAGGCGGCGGTGATGCCACCATCGACCACAAGTGCCGATCCGGTGATGAACGAGGCGTCATCGGAGGCCAGAAAGAGAGCGGCCTTGGCGATCTCCTCGGGTCGACCGAAACGACCTATCGGGATGTGGACCAGACGACGTTGCCGTCGCTCGGGATCGGTTAGAAGCTCAGCCAGGAGCGGGGTTTCGATCGGGCCCGGACAGAGCGAGTTGGCCCTGATTCCCTTGCGGGCGTATTCCACCGCCAACTCCCGGGTCATGGCCAGCACGCCACCCTTCGACGCGGTGTAGGCGATCTGGGCGGTGGCCGCACCCATGAGGGCGACAAAGGAGGCGACATTCACGATGGAGCCACCTCCGGAGTCGAGCATGGCGGGCACCGCGGCCCGGCAACCGAGCCACACCCCCTTCAAGTTGACCTCCATCACTCTCTGCCATGTTTCGGCAGGGGTGTCGAGGACGCCACCGTCGTCATCGGGGAAGATCCCGGCGTTATTGAACAACACGTGGAGGCTGCCGTAGGTATCGACGGCCGTCTGCACCATGGCATCCACCTGTGCCTCATCGGACACGTCGACAGTGACCGCGGTGGCGGCACCACCGGCGGCGACGATTTCCGTCGTCACTGACTCGGCGCTGTCCGGCACCACGTCGGCCACCACCACCTTGGCTCCCTCGGCGGCAAAGAGAATCGCCGCTACCCGGCCAATGCCGCTCCCGGCTCCGGTGATCACTGCTACTTTGCCGTCGAGCCGACCCATCGATTTCTCCGTCGCCTTCAGGGAATGTGTTCGGCCCGCACCCTACTGGGACATCGCCGGGAGTGGGATACTGGTCCATGCCGTCTACGGGGCCGGTCCCTCTCATCGGAGTCACCATGTACCGCCAGGTCGCCTCGTGGGGGGCCTGGGAGCGCGATGCGGCTCTGGTCCCCGGTGCCTATATCGACCTGGTGGTGGCGGCCGGCGGACAGCCCGTCCTCATTCCCCCGTTCGATGCGGGCAGCCAGGGGTTCACGGCTGGCATCGAGGCCTTCGCCGGGGCGATAGACGGCCTGATGCTCGTCGGTGGAGGAGATGTCAATGCCGAACGGTATGGGCAACCACTTGATCCGCGCGCCGGTGGCCTCAATGACGATCGCGATGAAGTGGAGTTCGGGATTCTCTCGGCAGCCCTCAGCGGAGACCTGCCGGTCCTGGCCATCTGCCGTGGGCATCAGCTACTCAACGTCTTCCTCGGCGGCGACCTGATTCAGCACTTGCCCGATGCGATCGGTTCCAGCGCGCACCAGCCACGCCCCGGGGCGTTCGGGCCGATGTTGGTCACCACCGAGCCCGGCTCAATCGTGCGCCGAGTGCTCGGCGAACGGACCGACGTTCTCTGTTCCCACCACCAGGCCATCGGGTCGCTTGGAGCTGACTTGTCGGTCACTGCACGGAGTCACGACGGCGTCATCGAAGCGATCGAACTCCCCGGACATAGATTCGTGGTCGGCGTGCAGTGGCACCCCGAAGAGTCCAGCGACGGCCGGCTTATTGAGGAATTGATCGAATCCACACGGACCGGGGAGCCGGCATGAGTGACGTATGTTCCGTGGTCAACCCGGCCACTGAGGCAGTGATTGCCACGATTCCGATGGTCAGCATCGAAGAGACAGACGCTGCCGTAGCCCGAGCCAAAGACGCCGGTCCCGCCTGGCGGGCGGTGACCCCGACCGACCGTGCCCGTCTGATGCGCCGATTTGCCGGCTACGTCGAGGATCACGCCGAGGAGCTGGCACAACTCGAGACGGCCAACGTGGGAAAGCCGATCGCCGATAGCCGGGATGAAGTGGGCATGGTCGCCGAAGTACTCCACTTCTACGCCGGTGCGGTGGACAAGCACCGGGGTGCGACAGTTCCCGTGGCGGGTGGCCTGGATCTGACCTTTCACGAGCCTTTGGGAGTAGTTGGTGCCATCGTCCCCTGGAACTTTCCCATCGCCATCACGTCCTGGAAGGTCGGTCCCGCCCTTGCTACCGGCAACACCATCGTGGTGAAGCCGGCCGAACTGACCCCGTTGTCTGCCCTGCGGCTGGCTGAATTGGCCCTCGATGCCGGCGTCCCCGAAGGAGTGTTCCAGGTGGTGGTGGGTACCGGTCCCACCGTTGGGGCGCGCCTGTCCGAACATCCCGATGTGGCCAAAGTGGCGTTCACCGGATCCACTGCCGTCGGTCGGGAGGTCATGCGTCGAGCGGCAGGGACCATCAAGCGGGTGACTCTCGAGTTGGGGGGTAAGTCCGCCAACATCGTGTTTGCCGACGCCGACCTCGAACGGGCCGCCGCCGCGGCTCCGGGGAGCGTCTTCGGCAATGCCGGCCAGGACTGTTGTGCCCGGAGCCGCATACTGGTGGAGCGGTCGGTGTTCGACCGATTCGTCGCTCTCTTCGTCGACGCAGTGGGTGCATGGCGGGTCGGCGACCCCACTCACCCCGATACCCAGATGGGGCCGCTGGTTTCGGCACGGCACCGCCAGGTGGTGGCTGGGTTCCTGGCGTCCGGCATGGGAGACCCTGGCGGAGGGGCGGTCGAAGCCTTGGCGACGGGAAGTGTTCCCGATGGTCCCGGATTCTGGTTTCCACCCACGGTGGTTGCACCGGCGGAACCGGATTGGCGCCTGGCTCGTGAAGAGATCTTCGGACCGGTAGTAGCGGTGATCCCTTTTGAAGACGAGGCCGATGCGGTTCGGCTGGCCAACGACACTCCGTATGGATTGGCCGGCTCCATCTGGACCGGTGACGGGGCCAAGGCCCTGCGGATGGCCCGCGCCGTCGACGCCGGGAACCTCTCGGTGAACTCCAACGGTTCGGTTCGAGTGCAGACAAGCTTTGGCGGCATGAAGCAGTCGGGATTTGGCCGGGAGTTGGGTCTGGAGGCTTTGGATGCCTACAGTGACGTCAAGAATGTCTTCCTTGCCACCTCTTGATCTGCCTGATTGACAGGGCTGGCGCAATCAGGGCTGGGAAGTGCCGGGTATTGCACCCTCCCCGCCTTCGACCAGGTCCTTGAAGCGGACCATTTCGTGAGCGGTGTCGTTCTCGACCCACTTACGCAGGAGTGGGTCGAGGAACCACCGCCACGGACGTTTGAGCGCGAACACTTCGCGATGCACCACGACCGTTCTGTCTCCGGTCTCCTCGCACTCGAACGACCCTTCAAAATCCAAGAACCAGCGAGCGGGTCCAGCGATCGCCGATCTGAACCGCAGTGACGTCGGGGTCAGCGTGAACGGGTAGGTACTGCTCGGTCCCGGCAACCCTCCGATGCGCCCAGAGAACACCGCGGTCCCACCAGAGCCGTCGCGATTCACCGGGCCAACCCGACCGATCTTGTAATCCGCCTGCCGGTATCTATCCAAATCGAGGACGAACTCGAAGACTTCCCGGGGCGATACTGCGACTTTTGCACTTGCCTCGCCGACGATCATTGCTCCACGGTAGTCAGGCGGACCGGGTTCCGCATGGGCGGAATCCGGTTGGGACCTCCGTGCAGTCAGGTGGATGGCCCGGTCAGGCCCCGGGATACGTGCCGAACACCCAGGCGTGGCCCCACGGGTCCTTGACGGTGAAGGTGCGGTTGCCGTACTCCTCATCGGTCGCCGCTTCGATGATCTCGGCTCCGGCCACTGTCGACTTGACGAAGAGGGCGTCAGGATCCTGGGTGACCACGTACAACCAGGTAGTGCCGGCGCCTATCTGATCCCGGTACCCGTCGGTGTTGTCCGTAGAGCCGATCATGATGCCCCCGCTAACCTCGGGCCAGCGCAACTCGACATGTGCATAGTGACCCTCGATCTCGCCGAGGGTGAGTGTGGTCGCTTCGAAGCCGAAGGGGTCGACCAGGAAGTCGATGGCGGCCTGGGCGTAGGGGTAGCGAGCACTCGGCCACACGCTCGGAGGTGTACCCCGGGAGCCACGGTGTCCATGGAGTCACACTGTGTCGGGGTCATCCGACCTGCTTGAAAGAGGCGTGATCCGGCAGATCGGCTTACTCGGTTTGCCCCGGCACTTCGGCAACCGCCTTGATCCTTTCGAGGGTGGTCTGCATGCCCTTGGCGTTGGTGCGTCCACGCGCTTTCCCGGCAAGTTGCCAAAACAGGCGGAGAATCGGCGTATCGGTCAGCTCAAACGATTCGGTGACGTCGGTACCGTCCCCGCTCGGTTCGAAGCGGTACCTCCACGAGTTGACGGTCCTCCCGCCCGGACCTCCGACGGCGAAGGCGAACTCGCGTCCCGGATCGGATGCGGTGACCTTGCACTGGGTCCAGTACACGGGCCCTCGCCCGTTGCGGCGGACGTGACCGCGAAACCGCGCCCCGACGGCCGAACCCGTGGCCCCATCGAGCCACTCAGCTTCGAAGGTCTCCGGGCTGAACTTCCCGGTGTTGGTGATGTCGCTCACCAACATCCAGACCCGTTCAGGGGATGCAGCCATATGGATAGTCACCGAATCACGCATGACGGGAGACTAGGACCAAGTGTGACGCGTGCGCCAAGGGCATTGCGCTCAAGGTACCGACGTCTCGTTGAGTCCGGGGCTGGGCCCACTGAACATGTTCAGGCGACAAGGATCGTCTTGACCGCGTCGACACCACGGTGGTCTCGCAAAGCTCCGGGCGCTTCGTCGAGGGAAGTGACGTTGGTGACAACGGTCTCGGGATGGCGCCGACCATCGACCATGAGTTGAGCACCCCGGACATAACCGAGCCCACCTGCCCATTTGAGGTGCCGAACCACAAAATGCTGCAGAATGAAATGGTAAAGCACGTCAGCGATTATCCAAGGGTCGACCTGGAGCCAAGCCAATGAATGATCCGGAGAATGTCAAAGGGACCGGTTCTGGACTGGTCGCCGTCGTCACCGGAGCGAGTCGCGGTCTTGGCGCCGGATTGGCGCAAGCGTTCGCTGACACGGGACTACGGCTCGGCCTCTGTGCCCGTACGGTGCCGGCGGTGCCCGATGGAGCTGACGCAGTGACCGCATCGGTGGACGTCACCGACGCCGGGGCCGTCGACTCATTTGCAGACGCGGTGGTGGAACGGTTCGGTCGGGTCGATCTGTGGGTGAACAACGCCGGCGTGCTCGGCCCGATCGGCCCCCTGGTTGACGCCGATCCCGGGGCTCTCCGCCGTCACATCGACATCAACGTCACCGGCGTGCTCCTCGGTTGCCGAGCCTTTTCCCGGGTTGTCCGTGCTCAACCAGGAGGAGGAGTTCTTATCAATATCTCCTCGGGGGCGGGCACGAAGATCTATGAAGGCTGGGCCGCCTACTGCGCCTCGAAAGCGGCGGTCGACATGATGACAGCGGTGGTCGCCACCGAGGAACGCCCACACGGCCTACGGGCTTATGCACTCGCGCCGGGCGTGGTGGATACCGATATGCAGGCACAGATCCGAGCAACCCCAGCCGCCTCGTTTCCCTCGGTGGCCCGATTCCTCAAACTGGACGAAGAACAAGCGTTCAACTCACCGGACTGGGTTGCGAATTTCATCCTCGACCTCGTCGAGGGCAGGCGTGAGGTCAGCGACGGAGTGCGGATCCGAGTTCCGGATCAGCCGCATCACGGCTGATCCGGACCCTGACACGACCTCAGTAGGGAAAGCCGCCATAGCCACCCGAGCGCCCCGAGCCGCCATAGCCACCTGAGCTGCTATTGCTCGATGAACCGAGGCTGCTCTGGCTTCCATCGCCACCTGAGCGCAATCCCGAGACAAGTGAGGTGAGTCCATCGGAGGGAATGGCGAACCCGATGTTCTGTGCCGATGATCCGTTGCTCGAACCGGCGGCCGCGGTGTTCATGCCGATGACTTGACCCGACGAGTTCAGGAGTGCTCCTCCGGAGTTGCCCGGATTGATGGCGGCGTCGGTCTGCAGCATGCCGGTGAGCGTCTCGGTGGAGCTCCCTGTGCTGTCGCCGGCTGTGATCTGACGGTTGAGCGCGGAGATGATCCCTGAAGTGACCGAGGCACTATCACCGAGGGCCAGTGCGTTTCCGATAGCCACAACCGAGTCTCCGACCTGTACCTGGCTAGAGTTGCCGAAGTTCACCGCCGGTAATCCGCTTTGGTTGGTGATCTGCAGGAGGGCCACGTCTTTGTCGGGGTCGGTTCCAACGAGTGTGGCCGGAAGCTGCTTCGTCGAACCGTTGAGCGCCACGGTGATGGTGGTTGCACCGTCGATGACGTGGTTGTTGGTCAGCACTTCTCCGGTCGACGTGATGATCATGCCGGTTCCCTCGTCTTGCGACTGGCTTCCATTGGTGGCGGTGATGGCCACGATGGACGGCGACACCGACTTCACGATTTGAGAGACGCTCGACGAAGAAGTGCTCCCTGCAACTTTGATCGGCGGGGCCGCGGCAGTTGTGGGAGTAGAGGAAGACGTCGAGTGGACATTGGCTGCTTCCACCGCTCCGGCACCGGCAACACCGCCGACTAGGACGGCGACCGCGGTGATTGCAGCAACGCCTCTCCGACGTTTGTTGGCCTTCGGCGCGGCCTCGGGGCTCGGCCAGGGGGCAGGGGAAGCCGGGGCGCCGGCGTAGGGGGGCCAACCTCCGGGCGGTGACCATCCTCCACCGCTGACAGGCGGTGCTCCGACAGGAGGCACCTCGGAGATGGCTCCACCGGGCAGTTGATTCGGGTAGTCGGTCATACGGCAAGTCTCTGCCCGACACCTAAGGAAACAGTATGGAGGACATATGAGTCACAGAAGAATCCTCGAAATTGACCCCCGCATTCGACGGGACGGTCCGGGAAGGTAACGTCGCAGGTATGTCAGATCGTTCGCGGAAGATTGTGAAACCAGCGGCTGCTATCGGGGTGCTCGCCACCATAGCGAGCGTGTGGTGGTTTGCCCTCAGGCCTCGGCGGAAGATCAAACTCGACAAGTAAGGCTCCGGCGGCGCCGGCATCGTGCCCAGGCAAACGAACCGTCAACTCATCATGGCGGGTACGGCTTCCCCGATCGGCATCCGGACAATGGCGTGAGCCATGGCATCGAACTCTGTCTCCTCGGCGTTGACAATCACGATGGCGGCACCGTGATGATGGGCAATGGGGACGAGACTGGCGGCCGGAAACACCGCCAGGGTGGATCCGATGGCCAGCAGCAGATCGCATTCGGAGGCCGCTCGGGTGGCTCTCCGCAGGTCCTCGGCCACCAGGTCCTGACCGAAGCTGATGGTGGCGGACTTGAGGATCCCTCCACAATGACGACAGGGCGGATCCTCTTCGCCAGCCCGCACTCGGTCAAGGGTCTCTCCCATCGGGGAACGGTGGTCGCACGACATGCACATCACCTGGTGCATGGTGCCGTGGAGTTCGACGATGAGAGCCGGGTCAGTACCGGCGACCTGATGGAGCCCGTCGATATTCTGGGTGACCAGGGTGTGAAGCTTCCCGGACGCAGCCAGCGCGGTGAGGGCGGTATGGGCAGCGTTGGGACGGGCGGCCCATGTCGGTGAGTTGAGTCGACTGCGCCACGCTCGCCTGCGAAGGTCTGCATCGGCCATATAGCTGGCCAACGTGGCCACCTTTTCCGCTTCGGGATTCTTCGTCCACACTCCGTTCGGGCCCCGGAAGTCGGGGATACCGGAGTCGGTAGAGATGCCGGCACCGGTCAGCACAACCACCGAGCCGGCCTCGGCCAGCAAACTCCGGGCGATGCCGAGACCGGTGGCACCACCGGGGTCGCGGCCGGATTCCACTGAGCTCATCTGATCAGCTTGGCACGACCCCCGAAGCGCCGACTCCCGGCCGGCATCGCCCGACGCCCGGTAGCCTCGACCGATGGCCCTGGCCTCCCTTCGCCCTCTTCAATCACGCAACTTCGCCCTGTTGTGGTCGGCGGCGCTGGTATCCAACGTCGGGACGTGGATGCAGACCGTCGCCCTCGGGGTACTGGTCTACGCCCGAAGCCACCAAGCCGGTTGGACCGGATTGGTAGCGGCGGCGGCGTTCATCCCGATGGGCCTGCTTGCACCGGTGGGCGGGGCCCTGGCTGACCGGTTCGATCGCCGTCGATGGTTGATCGTGACCACCTTGGGCGAGATGGCCTTCGCCACCGTGCTGACGGTGTTGGTAGCCACCGGGCACGATCAACCGGGGATAGTGATCATCGTGGCCTTCTTAGGTGGTGCGGCCGGGGCCATCGGATTTCCGGCCTACCAGGCCATGGTTCCGGATCTAGTGCCGAAAGAAGATCTCCTCGGCGCCATTTCGCTGTCATCGGCTCAGTTCAACCTGGGACGGGTGGTGGGTCCGGCGGCGGCCGGCCTCACCCTCATCCATCACGACTACACCCTGACGTTCGCCGTCAATGCTGCATCGTTTGCCGCCGTGGTGGTGGCGTTGAGCCTGGTGCGCCTGCCCAAACCGGCACCAGTCCGCGGGGATCTGGGGATGTTTCGCCGGATAGCCGATGGTGCCCGTACGGCCATGAGCGAGCCAGGATGTCGCAGCGCCATCATCCTCATCTCGGTGGTGGCCCTCCTCGCCTCGCCGTTCATCGCCTTGGTGCCGGTGATGTCGGCGGCCCTCGGCCACGGTGCCGGGGGAACCGCGCTGTTGGTAACCGCCCAGGGCGTCGGTGCGGTGATCGGAGCCCTGGTGCTGCCCACCCTGGCTGAGCAGTTGGGACGGCGGAGGGTGGTGCGAGGCGCGTTGTTCTTGTTACCGCTCCTGCTCATCAACTACGGGTTGTCGCCGACCTTGTGGTGGTCGCTGGTGACGTTTTTGCTGGTGGGTGCCGGCTATATCTCGGTGTTGGCCGGCCTCAACACGGTGGTCCAACTGCGTGCCCCGGCCGCATCCCGTGGCCGGGTGATCGGGCTGTACATGATGGCCCTGGGCATCATCTATCCGATCGGCGCCGTGCTCCAAGGTTTGATCGCCAACCGAACCGGGGTGCGGGCGGTTACAGTCGGGGGAGCCGTGATCCTGTTGGTCGTGCTCGGTCTGTTGGCGATGATCCGGCCGCAACTGCTGGAGGCACTTGATGATGTGCCGATGATTGTCCCGACCGAGGAGCTTCCATGATCAGCGAATCGAGGGTGGCAGCGTCCGGTCCGACCGCCGTGGAGGTTCTGACTGCCGCCGATGCTGAGGCGGCCCAGGGTCGGGCGGCCGGCTTCCTGGCAGCGGCAGGTCTCGGCGTCGGCGACCGGGTCGCCTTCTGTCTCCCGTCCTCCTCGGCTCTTCTGTGCGCGGTGCTGGGGGCGCTACGGACAGGAGTGATTCCCGTACTGCTCAATGCCACCCTGCTCGACGATGAACGGGACCATCTGATCGCCGACGCCGAACCCAAATTGGTGGTGACCGACATCGCCACACTGGCGGCACTCGACACTGGAACCCCTGTTGAGCTGCCTCGCTACCCGCGGGGACGGCCCATGCACTACACCTCGGGTACCACCGGCCGTTCCAAAGGCGTGTGGTCGGGAGTGTGGGACGAGTCCGCCGCCGCCGAGGCATTCGCCGATGAGGCCGACCTGTGGTCATTCGGGCCTGACGATGTCCATTTGGTGTGCTCGCCGATGTATCACTCGGTGTCGGTCAGGTTCGCGGCCGGGACACTGCTGCGGGGAGGGACCTGCGTCATCCTCGGGCGATTTGAGGCCACTGCCGCACTCGCCGCCCTGACGGGCAGCGCGGGTGTGATCCCCACCACCACCTTCATGGCCCCCTCGGCCCTGGCCCGGCTCTTGGCCCTCGGCCGAGGGCTCCCGGGTCAATTCAACTCGCTCCGCCTCCTGGTCCACGCCGGGTCGCCGTGCCCACAGGCCGTCAAACGTGCAGCCCTCGAACGGGTTCATGACGGAGTGTTGTGGGAGTTCTATGGATCCACGGAAGGGCAGTTCACCGCGTGCTCGCCCGGGGAGTGGTCGGCTCATCCCGGCAGCGTGGGGAGGGCTCGCCCAGGACGAACGATCACAGTCGACGACGATGGCACCGTGTGGTGCCGGCCTCCCGCCTTCGCCCGCTTCCAATACTGGCGGGACGAGGACAAGACCGCCTCGGCATGGCGAGATGGCTCATTTACGGTCGGGGACCTTGGGCGCCTCGATGCCGGCGGGTACCTCTATCTCGACGGGCGGCGCGACGATCTGATCATCAGCGGGGGAGTCAACGTCTATCCGGCCGAGGTGGAGAACGTCATGTCCGAGGTCGGCGGGGTGGCAAGGTTGGCGGCATTCGGTCTTCCCGACGAGACCTGGGGGCAGCGTGTATGCGTGGCGGTGGTCCCCGATGCCACCGTCGAGGGGATCGATCGGGAGCACCTGATTGGTGCCCTTCGGTCCCACGCCATGGATCGGATGGCAGGATACAAGAGGCCGAAGCAGTACTTCATCGTCGAGGCGCTGCCCACCACCGCCACCGGGAAGGTGCAGCGCCACCGGGTCGCCGCCCAGATCGGCAGCTTGCCAGCTCACTGATGAGGGAGAATCGCTCCATGAGTCCCACCGACGCAGGACCACCACTGGCCTCGATCAACCCCGCCACCGGCGAACTCCTTCAGTCCTTCGAACCCTTCGATGCCGACGAAGTGGAGGCCCGTCTGGCCATTGCGGCCCGGGCCGCATCCGAGTGGGCCGCCACCAGTTTCGTGGAGCGGGCTCGGTTGCTGATCACCGTGGCCGAACTCCTCGAAGGCGAGCTCCCCGATATCGCCCATGTGGTGACGACCGAGATGGGAAAGCCGTTCGCCCAGGCCAAGGGCGAGGTAGCCAAGTGCGCCAGTGCCTTCCGGTGGTTCGCTGAGCATGGCGAGAGTTTTCTCACCGATGAGGAGCTGCCGGTCGACGCCTCCCTGGGACTGGTGACCTATCAACCACTCGGACCGGTGCTCGCCATCATGCCGTGGAACTTTCCCCTGTGGCAGGTGGTGAGGTTTGCCGCCCCAGCCATCATGGCCGGCAATGTCGGGTTGTTGAAGCACGCTCCAAATGTGTGTCGGACCGCTCTGCTGATCGAGGATCTGTTTCGCCGGGCCGGCGCTCTACCTGGCGTCTTCCAGACCCTGTTGATCGGGACTGATCAGGTGCCGGGGATCATCGCTGACACCCGAGTCAAGGCTGTCACGTTGACCGGCAGCGCCGGTGCCGGCCGGGCGGTGGCGGCTCAGGCCGGAGCGGCCATCAAAAAGGTCGTCCTCGAGCTCGGGGGCAGTGACCCGTTCATCGTGCTGCCGTCGGCCGATATCGATCGGGCCGTCCCGGTGGGAGTGCAGGCCCGTATGCAGAACACCGGCCAATCGTGCATCGCCGCCAAACGGTTCATCGTGCACGACGAGGTGGCCGACGCCTTCATCGACGCCTTTGTCGCCGGGGTGGCGGCCCTGTCGGTGGGGGATCCCTTCGATCCGGCCACCGAGGTCGGACCCCTGGTGACATCGGTCGCCCGGGACAACATCGAAGCTCTGGTGGAGGACGCTCGCGCCCATGGGGCGTCGATTCTCTGCGGTGGCGAGCGGATGGTGGGCCCGGGAGGATCCGATAAGGCGGGCTACTACTACCTGCCGACGGTGATCGCCGACATCACTTCTGAGATGAGGGTGGCAACCGAAGAGGTGTTCGGCCCGGTGGCACTCCTGTTTCGGGTGTCGAGCGCTGACGAGGCACTTTCGGTGGCCAACGGCACCGACTTTGGCCTCGGATCGAGCGTATGGACCGGCGACCCTGATGAACAACAGCAGTTTGTCCAGGGGCTCGAGGCCGGCCAGGTCTTCGTGAACGGCATGGTGGCGTCGATGCCTGAGTTGCCGTTTGGCGGGATCAAGACCTCAGGGGTCGGCCGGGAGCTGTCAGTTCATGGGATCCGCGAATTCTGCAACATAAAGTCGGTGTGGGTGGCCTGACCCGTCACTGTGTCGACGTCTCCACGTGGTTGACCACTGGTGCCCCCACCCACGTCCCCGACATCGAGGTCCATGTGCGCCCGCCGAAAGTAACCGAGGTGAGGTGGTAGCTGTAGGCATTGGCCACCGCCCACGCGGCGACCTGCCATCCTCGTTGGGTGCTCGCCGGGGTGCCGAACGGGTCCGGGCCCAGTTGTGCGGATGCCGCTTTGGTGAGCGCCATATGGTTCGGGGCCGCGCCTCCGAAGCTACTGAGAAGGCAGGCTAGCCCAGCCGGGACTTCTCCCGTGGATGCTGCCGCCAGGGCGTGGGCTTCGGGCGACCACTGGGCATAGGCGTCGGGGGTGGCGCTGAGCTGGACACGTTGGGCGGCATCGGTCACCGGCAGCGACTCCCATCCGGGGATCTTGGCGAGATGGTTGTAGAAGGCCCCCGTGGCGTAGGAGGGGTCCATGATCTGGGCTGTGGTGCCCCAACCCTCGGAGGGGCGCTGTTGGAAGAGGCCAACCGAGTCGCGGTCGCCATAGGGGAGGTTCTGTAGATGGGTCTCCTGCAAGGACGTGGCGAGAGCGACGGTGGCGGCGTGGTCGGGTAGCCCCTTGCGCAGACCGACGGCGGTGATGAGAGCGGCGTTCTGGGCTTGGATGGGGGTAATCGCATACAGGCCACCGCCCGACTTCTTTCCGAACGTGCACGTCGAGGCCACTACGGCAGGAGACCCGAGCAGCCCGATGAGGGTCACCGCACCCGCCACCACGACCGCCAACGTCACCGAGATGGAGACCACCCTCCGGCGCCGCCTGTGGAATCTCGGGCGCGAATGTCGATTCATGGTCGGCACTGGTCAGTTGCTCCAATCGATGGCCAGACGCGGTGGGCGGGCGAACATGAAGTTTCCCATCTCGCTGGGGGTGAGAAGGGTCGGGTGCCCAGGTGCCCAGGTGCCCAGGTGCCCAGGTGCAGGGGCATCGTCCCGTGTCGGTCAGACTGGAGGTATGCGTGCTTACCTCGACCATGCGGCAACCACGCCCATGCGACCAGAGGCTGTCGAGGCCATGTTGCCGTATCTGAGCGGCACCGAGATGTTCGGGAACCCCTCGGGTAGCCATCGCGAGTCCCGAAGGGCGCGGTTGGCCGTGGATGACGCCCGGGAGAAAATCGCTGATTTACTCGGTGCTGACCTCGGAGAAGTGGTGTTCACCGGAAGCGGGACCGAAGCTGACAACTTGGCCATCACCGGCGCTCTTCGAGCCCGTGGATCTTCTCTCGGCGGCCGATCCGGTGTCATCGTCTGCTCGGCGATGGAGCATCACGCCGTCCTCAATACTTGTCGGGCCGCGGTCGAACCGGGTGGCATCGAACTCCGTGAAGTGCAGACCGACCGGTCGGGGATCGTGGATCTCGCCTCGTTCGCCGAGGCATGCACGTCCGAGGTTCGACTGGTCTCGGTGATGGCTGTCAATAATGAGATCGGTACCGTGCAGCCTCTCGACGAAGTCTCCCGTCTGGTGCGCGCGCAGGCTCCGGGCGCGGTATTGCACACCGACGCCATCCAGGCGGCGGCGTGGCTCGACATGACACCGATCACGGCCGCTGTCGATCTGTTGGCGCTGAGTGCGCACAAGTTCGGTGGCCCCAAAGGGGTGGGCGCGTTGGTGGTCCGCAATGGCATCCCGATCGACGCGGTGACTCACGGCGGCGGGCAGGAGCGCGAACGCCGGAGTGGGACCCACAACGTCGCCGGCATAGTTGCCATGGCCGCAGCCCTCTCTGCCACCGTGGACCAGCGTTCAGATACCGCGGCCCGGGTCACCGCTCTTCGAGACGGGCTGGTCGACGGTCTGCTGGCCTTGGTGGAAGGAGCCGAAGAGACCGGAGATCGGTCCCGCAAAGTGCCTGGACACGCCCATCTGCGCTTTACCGGGATCGAGAGCGAGGCGATGGTGGTGCTCCTCGACGAGGCAGGGGTCGCCGCGTCGGCGGGAGCGGCGTGCTCGAGCGGTGCGGTCGATGCCAGCCACGTCCTGCTGTCAATGGGATTGGATTCGGCGGCGGCGGGCAGTGGGGTCCGCTTTTCGCTGGGCACAACATCCACCGACGCCGAGGTTGATCATGTTCTGGCCGTTGTCCCGGGAGTGGTCGCCCGCCTGCGAAACTAGAGCCGTGCGAGTTCTTGTTGCCATGTCCGGAGGGGTCGACTCCTCGGTCGCCGCCTCCCTGCTGGTGGAGGAGTTCGGTCGTGACCAGGTGGTCGGGGCCACCTTGAAGTTATGGGGTGGGTCGTCCGACTCAGGGTGTTGTTCAGTGGCCGATGTGGAGGACGCCCGACGGGTGGCCGACCAACTTGGCGTGGTCCACCATGTGTTCAACTTCACAGCTGAGTTTGAAGCGCGGGTGGTGGCCCCTTACGTCGATGGTCATGCCATTGGTCGAACCCCGAACCCGTGCATCGAGTGCAACCGGTACCTTAAGTTCGATCGACTTTTCGACCGTGCCCGGTCGTTGGGGTTCGACGCGGTTGCCACCGGACATCATGCCCGGCGGATGACCACCGAGGAAGGGCGGCACCGTCTGATCAGAGGAGCCGACCCCCTCAAGGATCAGTCGTATGTCCTGGCCATGCTCGGACAGGACCAGTTGGCCCGGTCGCTGTTCCCGGTGGGGACGCTGACCAAGGCTCAGGTACGCGAGGAGGCGATCCGCCTGGGTCTCCGCACCGCCATGAAGCCCGATAGCCAAGACGTGTGTTTCATCCGCTCGGACGAGGGTCGTCAAGGCTTTTTGGGAGACAGGCTTCCGCTTCATGATGGCCGACTGGTCGACGATGCCACCGGGGAGGATCTCGGCCCGGTCGAAGCGGTGGAGTTGGTGACGGTGGGCCAGCGGCGAGGCATGGGCCACGGGGACGACGGTCGACGACGCTACGTGACAGCCGTCGACGTCCCGGCTCGCCGGGTTCGGATCGGCACCCCCGAGGCGGCCAACGCCTCCGGTGTGGATTTGCACACGGTGACCTGGGTCGATGATGACCTGACCCAATCCGCCGGGCCGGGGGAGTGCGCGGCCATTGCCCAGTGCAGCGCGCATGGGCGTCCGGTGGAGTGCACGGTCCGCCTGGACGGGAACGGCAGGTTGGCGGTGACGTTCGCCACCGCACAACGCCGGATCGCTCCGGGTCAGACGGTCGCTCTCTACGACCCTGCCAACCCCGACGCAGTGATCGGTTCGGGTATTGCCGCGTGACCGACCCTCCCGGTGGGATCGATCCGGCCACCCGGGCTGAACAACTTCGGGACCAGATCGAGTATCACAACGACAGATATCACCACCTCGATGCTCCCGAGATTCCCGACGCCGAGTATGACGCGCTCGTACGCGAACTCCGAGCAATCGAATCCGACCACCCCGATCTGCGAGTACCCGATTCTCCTACCGGTACGGTAGGCGCGCCGGCGTCCACGCTCTTTTCCCCGGTTGTCCACCGGGTGCCAATGATGAGCCTCGACAATGCGTTCAACCCGGGGGAACTGGAAGCATGGGCGGACCGCTTGGCCAAACACATTCCCGCCGACACTGCCTTCGTGTGCGAATTGAAAATCGACGGGGTGGCCATGTCTCTCACCTACGACAATGGCCGGTACGTGCAGGCCGCCACCCGGGGAGACGGGCGGGTGGGTGAGGATGTCACCGCCAACGTCGCTACCATCGCCGATATCCCCGACTCTCTCGATTCGTCGGTGGAGGTCCCGGCGGTGATAGAGGTACGGGGTGAGGTGTATATGCCCATCGCCGCCTTCGAGGAGTTGAACCGGCGGCAGGCCGAGACCGAGGGAAAACTCTTCGTAAATCCGCGAAACTCTGCGGCTGGGTCTCTTCGGCAGAAGGATGCCTCCGTCACGGCCACCCGGGCGTTGTCATTTTGGCCCTACCAGGTCGGTGACCTTCAGCCCCAGACTGATCGACCGGGGTCAACGCTCCCCGAGGAGTTGGTCTCGTCACACGCTTCCACGCTGGCATGGTTGGGCCGAGGCGGGTTTCCCGTCAATCCCGAGCACCGGGTCGTGCATGGCCTGAGCGAGGCGCTTGCCTTCTGTCGACACTGGGAGGAGCACCGCCACGACCTCGGATATGAGATCGACGGAGTAGTGGTGAAGGTCGATGAACTGTCGCTGCAACGGCAACTCGGTGCCACCTCCCGCGCCCCCCGATGGGCGATCGCCTACAAGTTTCCCCCCGAGGAACGGACCACCCGGCTGCGGGCGATCGAGGTGTCGATCGGGCGCACCGGCAAGGCCACCCCATTCGCCGTCCTCGAGCCGGTCTTCGTCGGCGGATCGACTGTGTCTTTGGCCACCCTGCACAACGAGGACCAGGTACGGGCGAAGGACGTGCGTCCAGGTGAGGACGTCATCGTGCGCAAGGCCGGTGACGTCATTCCCGAGGTGGTCGGGCCGGTTCTCGTCGGCACCCAGGGCAAGATACGTCGACCACCGAAGTGGACCTTCCCGGTTGTATGTCCGAGCTGTGGCGCTCCGTTGGCACGGCTTGAGGGTGAGAGCGACACGTTCTGCACCAATCTCGATTGCCCAGGACAGCGGGTGCAGCGCATCTCCCACTTCGGTTCCCGGTCCGCCATGGATATCGAAGGGCTGGGAGAGCAGCGGGTAGAGCTGTTCGTCGGCCGTGGGTTGCTCGCTGACGTGGCCGATCTCTACTCATTCACCCCGGACACGTTCGCCGGGATGGAGGGATTCGGGGCACTCTCCATTGCCAATCTGTTGGCCGCCATCGGGGCTTCTCGTTCCCGTCCACTTCACCGGCTTCTGATCGGTCTGGGTATCCGTCACTTGGGCCAAGTTGGTTCGCTGGCTCTGGCGCGGGCGTTCGGAACCCTCGATGGAATTGTGTCGGCCGGCGAACCGGCGCTGGCCGCGGTAGATGGTGTGGGCCCGATCATCGCCGCCAGTGTGGCCGAATGGTTTGCCTCGGACGTCAACCGGGGGGTGGTGGACCGGTTGCGGCGCGCCGGGGTGAACGTCGAAGAGCCTGGCGGCGGAGGAGGAGGAAGAGGAGGAGGAGTCGTCGCCGGCGCTGAAGGTGTCCTGTCTGCAGATCAGACCCTGGCCGGAAAGTCAGTGGTGGTGACCGGGACTCTGGAGGGCCTGACCCGGGAGGAGGCGGAGGAGGCCATCTTGGCTCGAGGTGGAAAGTCACCCGGCAGTGTGTCCAAAAGGACGTTCGCAGTGGTGCTGGGAGAATCCCCCGGGGCTTCGAAGGTGACCAAGGCCGAGCAACTCGGCATTCCGGTGGTGAATGGCGTGGAACAGTTCATGGCCCTACTCGAGACGGGAGAGCTTCCATCGAAAGGATGAGTGGCGTCGAAGGCGATTCGGTCGTCCGTTGACGAGGCGTACCCGACGTGGCCCCGATCAACACCTGACCATGGGCTCGGGCTTTTTGTCCGCATCGTCAAGTGGCAATGTGCGCCTTGGCCGCCCATCCGAAATCGTGACGTGCACTTCGATCGATGCGAAGCCGGCGGCAGCGAGGCGTGACTCGACGGCGGCGGGATCGACCGGGTTATGGGTGTCGTGATCGTGAAAAGCGGCCAGTCCTTCGTTCGCCATGCTGTCGGAGGCGATGAACACGCCGCCTGTCTGCAGGATCCGCGCCACTTCGGCAAACAGTCGATCCTGCAGCTCGCGTGTGGGGATGTGATGCAGCATTGGGAACGACAACCGCACTGGTGAAGCGGCCGTCTTGGAACGGCATGGCCGTGGCATCGGCGTGCACGACTTCGGCATTGGTGCCGGCGAGACATACGGAGAGTTTGGTGGCCAGCTCGTCATCGACCTCGACGGCGGTAATCGCCGTTACCTGGCCCCGCAACAGGTCGGTAGTCATTCCGGGGCCCGGTCCCACCTCGAGTACGTCACGCTTTGAAGCCCACCGGCGCCCCGAAGGGTGTCTACCCGAAAAGTCCTCGGATCAACGCTGAGGTAGATGAGTAGACCTTCCAGCAGCCACAACGTTGGTTGGTCATGCTGCCAACCTCCAAGACTGTGTGCCGCGATCCACTCGGGGTCGGCGATGTTAGCCGCGATTGTCTGACGTCGACAGTGTGGGAGAAGGCCGGCCTCGGTGAGCAAGGTGTCCTTGAGTTCGAAGATGTCGGCCCGGTCGATCTCAAAGGTGGTGGTATCGGTGGGCAGTGGCAACCTGAAGGCGCGACCGTCGAGGCCGGTACCGACGATGACAATCTGACGGACACCGTCGGAACTCGCCTTCATTGCCAACTCGTCGAGGAAGCGGGTCCGAACCGATATCCATGCTACGAGAGCTCGACTGACAGCGGGAAGTCATTGATCGTCAGTTTGTACCAGGTGCGCGGCCAATGGATCGATGAATCACCGGTCAGGCCGACCACTCTCTTGCGCCCGACTCACCGCCACCGGAACTGCGGTTGAGCCCACCCAAAAAGTCTCGACCGGTCAGCTCTCGTCATGGCCCATGTTGACAAGCGCTCCCAGAACCGCCCGCGTGCGCGCCATGTCGTCATGGCTGACTTTGGTCGCCAGCTCTGCATCGATCTGTTCGACTGCCATGCGGATCTCTACTGCAGCTGCGTGACCGCGTTCGGTCAGGCCCACCGTCACCCGACGCCGATCATTGGGGTCGGGGGTTCGTTCGACGTAGCCGCGGGCGACCAGAGCATCGACAAGCTGACTGGCGGCTTGCTTGGAAACGGCCAGATCGCTGGCCACATCCCGCAGATTGTGGCCACTTCGGGCAATGCGACCGAGCACCGCGCTGCCGCTTCGGGGCATGTCATCGAAGCCGGATGTGGCCAAGGAGGCGCGTATGGCGGTGACGTAAGTTCGTCGGGCGGCTCCGAGAAGCGATGGAAGCACCACATCGTCGTACCCGTGGAACTCATCGCTCATGGCAGTGACTATAAAGTCAATTATATAGATAGTCAAGGTACTAGACCATAAGTGGGGACCAATGGGGCTGTCCCCTCCGCTGCGCTCGTGTTCATAGGTCGGCGCACCTGCCGATGGGCTCGCCACCCGGAGGCGAACCCATCGGCAAAGCCATTCCATCCACCTCTGAGCGAGTTGAAACGCGCATTCGCTCAGAGGTCAATGGAATTACAGAGCGGGTCTTGTCCCGCCGAAGAGGGGGAAACGCTTTATATTGACAAATGTCGATGGATAGCGCATACTTATTGATGTTGGTCGATGGGTTATTCAGGAGGGTCCCTCATGCCAAGCCAAGCAACCCTTGATGCCGCACCTTCGAGAACGACCGGGTGCGGTGCACGCCTTGATGCATCCGACATGTCAGTTGACGAAGCGGTGGCCACTGCGGCGGTGTTCAAGGCGCTGGGGGACCCGGCACGGGTGAGAATTGTGAACCTGCTGGCAACCAGCGAAGAGCCGCTGTGCGTTTGCCACTTGATTGAGCCTCTCGGCCTTAGCCAGGGCACAGTGAGCCACCACGTGAAGAAGCTTGTGGACGCTGGGCTATTGCAACGCGACCAGCGAGGAATCTGGGCCTGGTACTCATTGGATCGAACCGCCTTGGGTCACCTCGCCGCCCTGGTCGGCCCTGAACAGGAGGATGCATGAGCGATCTCAATCTTGACAAGGGAATCGACCGTCGCGAGGAGGTCCGCTCTCGGTACGCCGCCGCCGCAGTTGCCGGCAGTCCGTCGCTCAACTCCGATTGCTGTGGGCCGACAGCTGACAGTTCCTTCGGCCAGGTCCTCTACGGCGATGACGACCGGGCAGCCCTTCCCGAGATGGCGGCTTTGGCCAGCCTGGGTTGTGGGAACCCCACGGCAATTGCCGAGCTCCAATCCGGCGAGACGGTATTGGACCTGGGATCGGGAGGCGGCATCGATGTCCTGCTCAGCGCCAGACGGGTGGGTCCCACTGGCAAGGCATTCGGCTTGGACATGACCGACGAGATGTTGGAGCTGGCCCGGCGAAATGCAGCCGAGGCCGGTGCTGCCAACGTGGAGTTCCTCAAGGGTCTGATCGAGGACATCCCGCTTTCTTCCGAGAGCATCGACGTTGTTGTCTCCAACTGCGTGATCAATCTGTCCATCGACAAGCCGGCGGTGTTGTCCGAGATCTTCCGGGTACTTCGCCCCGGCGGCCGGATCGGGATCAGCGACGTGGTCGCCGAGGACGACCTCAGTTCGGCTGAGCGAGAGGAACGCGGTAGTTACGTGGGCTGTATCGCCGGCGCGTTGTCGAAGTCCGAGTATGAGCATGGCTTGGCCGCCGCCGGCTTCGGGGAGATATCGGTGACTTTTACTTACCAAGTGGCAGACGGCATGCACGGAGCTATCGTCAGAGCAGTCAAGCCATGACGGTTGCCGCCTGCACCCTGGGCCAAGAGGACAGGTCAGCCCGGGTGCGGCAGTGGAAACGTCTGGCCGGGACAGCCCGCCCTTCCGCTCGCCATAGCGGCCGGTTTCTGGAGATCAGCTACCAATCCGGGTCGGGGGTGTTCGACGAGCTCGAGGCCCTGGTCGCCTCGGAGCGACAGTGTTGCGCTTTCGTCGATTGGGACGTGGTTCAGGAGGTGGACGGCAACATCATGCGCATTACGGCCAAGCCCGAAAGCCCCGACGATATTGCGTCGCTTGCTGCTCTCTTCAGCGCCGATTGACGGTTGCCTTCGTTTCTTCAGAATCGCACCGAGTCACGGAGAACCGCGTCATACGTAGTTGATCACGGGCAAGTGCTCGGAGCCCTATCGTCGATGCCTTGACCGAATCCTCATCCCCTCCCGTTCGGACAGCGGCCGCTGATGACGCTCCGTTCGTCTACCGCAAAGATCACCGGCGGGTTCGAGCCGCTGATATCGATGGAGCGCTGGACCTATCCCCATCTGACGCGGTTCTGGAGTCGCCATTGATCCCGCGGGTCCTTGACCAAAAGAGTGGGATTCTGACCGGTCACGACCAGATCCGCCCCTTCCCGGAGCGGGACCGACGGTCGCCCCAACGAGCTCGTGCGCTGGTACCGCACCGGTCGCTACTTCTTCGACGGTCAAACCCTGATTTGGGAGTACCCGAGACACACGCCGGCCGGGCACCAGGTGGACCTGGTCGAAGTCATGGACCTCCAGGGCCCACGGATTGCTCATCACCGCATCTACTGGGGCTGGTTCGGCACGCCGTTGCTGATGCCAAAAAACCAGTGAGTCGGCTCGGGATATCCGGCGGTTGCTTAACCCACCTCAGCGGTTCAGGGACGGACCTCGTAATAGAGGTTGGCGGGGTCGTCAAAATCATGAAGAGTGAATTGAGTGAAGCCAGCCTCCCGACACATCTGTTCTGCCAGCTCCCGGTGCAGGCCGAGTGTGCCGAGACCTGTCCCACCGGGCTCTGACAGCGCCGATGACATACAGGTGGCGACCGACGTCCCGTACATCAGGGCCAACAGTGGATTGCGTTGATTCTCGTCCCAGGTGACGCCCGACCGTATGTCTTTGATGAGCAAGGTCCCGTCAGCATTGAGGCTCCGCCGGATGGCGGCCAGGGCTTCGGCCGGATGGGGCATGTCGTGAAGGCAGTCCAACGTCAATACGAGGTCATAGCTGGGTTCGGCCGGAAGGTCGACGGCCCCGGCGAGATGGAAGACGACGTTGGACTGGGATCCCTCTTCAAGTTTGGCGCGAGCCCGAGCAATGGCGTGCTCGGACGGGTCGTATCCTTCGAAGCGGGTGTTGGGGAAGGCATCCGCCATGGTGAGCAAAGCCACACCAGATCCGCAGCCGACATCGGCGACCCGGGCACCACGTTCGAGACGCGCAACGACGCCATCGAGGGCGGGTAGAACGACGGGCACCAGGGCCAAGCGGGACCAGGGACCCAGCATCCGCTCAACGGTATGGGCGGCCGATGGGCCGAGGTCGTCATAGGCGAGACCGATCCCCGTCCGGAATGCATCTGCCAGGCGGTCGACAACGTCGGGAGCGGCGACGCCTCCTTGGAAGGCGCCGGCCGCAAACCACAAACTGTCGCTGGCTTCGACCAGGACAGTTGCCGCCTCCGGGCTCAACTCGAAGACTTCGCCGTCCACCGTATCGATGAGTGAGGCGGCCGCCTGGCTTCGTAACCACTCGAGCAACCATCGCTCATGCAGCCCGGTGGACGCCGCCAGCGCTGCCGCGGTCATCGGACCCTGTCCAACCATTGCCTGATACAGCCCGAGCCGATCACCGAGATGGATCATCAACGACAGCACTTCGCCCTCTTTGTACTTCCACACCTGCAGAGCGAACAGTGCCGATTTCATCGCGTCAGGTTGGGTATCAAGGTCAGAAGCCACGACACTTGTTTACCATCCCGAGTAATTAGTGGGGGAGGGACGGCGGTGCCGGGATCATGGCAAGGACAGGGGTCCAGTTGTGAGTCGGGTTCCCCCCGCCAGCCTGTCCCGCCTCGCCCACTTCGTGAAGCTGGCCCGGACGATCCGGCACTACCGATCCTCCATCGAGGCCACCCTCGAATGGGAACTGACGAATGGGATCGCGGAGTCGAACAACCCGGCCATCGGCCGGATCCGGTCTGCCGCCCGGGGGTTCCACGACCCCGAGAGCTTCATCACCATGATCATGTTGGACCGGGCTGGCATCACCTCCACTGCCCTGGGCGGTGGCCTCATGACCCACGAGACCGGCACAAGACGTGGATTTCCGAAATGGCTCCATGTGAGCGAGGACCATCCCCCTTCTCCCGGCCGAACCCGTACCGGAACACGGGAATTCCCTGGTGAGCGCCACCCTCCACCGCTGATGCCCCGCTGATCGGTACCCTAGGGGCAACGATGCCGAGCATTACGGACTCCATCGGGCGGGTCCTCGGCGACCGCTACCGACTTGTCACCGCCTTGGGTACCGGCGCGTCTGCGCACGTGTATCTGGCCGAAGATGTCTCCCTTCACCGGAGGGTGGCCATCAAGGTCCTCCACCCCGCCCTGGCCGGCGATTCGTCCTTTCTGAAGAGGTTCAGGGCTGAGGCGAGGGCGGTGGCCACACTGAACCACCCGAACATTCTTCAGGTCTATGACTGGGGCGAAGAGGGCGGTGAACCGTATCTGGTGTTGGAGTACCTGGCCGGAGGCAGCCTCCGCCGGGTCTACGACTCCGGCGCTCTGCTGACTCCCGAGCAGGCTGTCCACATCGGCATCGAAGCCGCCGCCGGCCTCGACTACGCCCACCGCCGCGGCCTGGTGCACCGGGACATCAAGCCGGCCAACCTTCTCTTCGATGCCGAGCGGAGATTGAGGATCGCCGACTTCGGCCTGGCCCGTGCCCTGGCGGAGGCGACATGGACCGAGCCGGAGGGCGCCATCCTGGGGACGGCCCGTTATGCCGCTCCTGAGCAAGTGGAGGGGTGGACTCTCGACGGGAAAGCCGATATCTACGCTCTCGCCTTGGTGCTCTACGAGGGAGTGACCGGAAAGGCGCCGTTCGTCGGCGATACGACCATCGCCACATTGATGGCCCGGGTGGGGACCCTGCTGCCTGAGCACGAAGCGCTCGGACCCCTCAACGAGGTGTTGGTGTGGGCAGCTGCTCCCGAACTCGAAGAGCGCTACGACGCCGCCGCCCTGACACTGAGACTGCAGGCCCTGGCCATCGCGCTGCCCGAACCCGAGCCGTTGGCACTGGCTGAAGCGATTCCGGTCGGCGACCACAGAGACGCCGAACGCGCCCTGGTTCGCGCGGCCGGCGGCGCGGATCGAACTGACGCCACCGAACTGGGTGTCTCGATGCCTCTCCTTCGTCGGAAGGGATCGGACGAGACGCCCACCGAAGGATCTCTAACCGACCCCCCTACGACCAAAGTGACGAGTGGCACTCGAGTCAGGCGTCGGTGGCTGTGGGTTACCGCCCTCATCGTGTTGGTGGCGGCGTTGATCGCTGCCGGAGTCGTATTGGCAGCCAAGCAGCAGATTTTCACGCCCAGTCACGTAGTGCCTTCTCTGGTGGGGCACACGCTTCCGGCGGCGGTCAAGACCAGTTCTGCTGATCATTTCAAGGTGCATCAGAGCGGTGAGCAATACAGCATCAGCATGGCGCCCGGCCTCATTCTCAGTCAGCAACCAGTGGCCAAGGCCGGAAGTCACCCGGCCATGGCCAAGCAGGGGTCGACCATCAACGTCATCGTCTCGCGAGGGCCGCCTCCGGTGACAATTCCCACCAACCTGAGTCAGTATTACAACTGTGCCGACGCCACCCAGGCTCTCAAGGCCGTCAATTTGGTAGGTGTCTGCCCGGACAGTGCTGCCCAGTACAGCTCGTCAGTACGGGCCGGTGGGATCCTTGGTTCCAACCCGGCGACCAGTGCCATCTATGGATCGACGGTGACCATCATCACCTCCAAGGGTCATGCGCCGGTCGCCGTCCCTTCGGTGACCGGTACCGGCTCCTCCTATGCCACTGCCGCCGCCGCCCTGACCGCGGCCGGATTCGTCCCGGCTCAAAGCAGCGCCTACAGCTCCTCGATCCCCTCCGGTCAGGTCATCGGGACGTCGCCGGACCCCTCTGCCGGACCGGCGGCATTCGGGTCGACGGTGACGGTGAGCGTCTCCCTCGGGCCCCAACCGGTGAAGGTCCCGAACCTGACCGGCGACTCGGTTCCAGAAGCAACGGCGGCGCTCCAGAAAGTGGGTCTGACACTCGGCAACGTCTATGGACCGGCGAAGGGTGGCGTGTTCCACACCACCCCCGATGCGGGGACCAGCGTTCCCCCCGGCACCTCAGTGACGATCTATACCCTGTGATGACCGCACCCGACCCCACCCCCGAGTGCGAGCTGTGTGAAGCCGCCAAGATCACCGAGTGGTTCTACGAGGACGACACGTGCTGGGTGGCCGACTGCGAAGTGTGCGACGTTCCCATGGTGGTCTGGAAGTTCCATGGCAACGAACCTCCCGAGTCGGAGGTGGAGCACATGCTGGCCCGACTGGGGTCTGTGGCCGACGACCGGTTGGGCTTGGATGGGTGGTCGTTCGACCGGGTGATGCGTCAGATCCCCGACCACTTCCATGCCCATGCCCGCGATCCCAACTGGTGGTTTCGCCGGTTCGGCCGCAAGTGACCCGGTCGTCGGCCAATCTGGGACCCGCCAACCGGTGATCAAGTATCTCGGTTCCAAACGGCGCCTGGTACCTGCCCTCACCGAGATGGCCGTGGCCTCGGGGGCGGTGACCGCTCTCGATCTGTTCACCGGCACCACCCGGGTGGCGCAGGCCTTGAAACGGCTGGGGATCCACACCACCGCAGTGGACAGCTCTCGTGCCGCTCATGTGCTGGCCCAATGTTATGTGGCCACCGATCCGAATCAGACTCCGTCATTTCTCTCCGAGGTGTCCGATGCAGTGGCATTCCTCAACGGGTTGGAGGGGTGTCCCGGGTATGTGACGGAAACGTTTTGCGAATCGGCCAGGTTTTTCCGACCGGAGAACGGCGCCCGCATCGATGCCATCCGCGACGCCATCGATGCCGGTTATGCCGGGACACCGCTGTGGCCAGTTCTGATGACCAGTCTGCTCGAGGCGGCCGACCGGGTGGACTCGACCACCGGGGTGCAGATGGCCTACCTCAAGCAGTGGGCGTCTCGGGCGCATCGTCCCTTGGAGTTACGGATACCTGAACTGGTGTCGGGTCCGGGTCGGGCGGTGCGGGGTGACGCGTGTGAGTTGGTCACCAACACCAAGACCCCCGACACTCTCACCCCTGTTGACCTTGCCTATCTCGACCCGCCGTACAACCAACATCGGTACGAGTCCAACTATCACGTATGGGAAACGCTGGTGGCATGGGACGCTCCGACCCACTACGGCATCGCCTGCAAGCGTGAGGACCTGCGGTTGCCAACCGGGCGGAGTCCGTTCAATAGCCGCCGGACCATGCCGGAAGCGCTGGCGGGAGTGATCGCTGCAGTCCGAGCCGACACCGTGATCCTTTCCTACAACAACGAGTCGTGGCTGTCCCTCGATGAGCTCGTTGAGATGTGTGCATCTCGAGGGCACGTGGAGGTGGTGGCATTCGATTCGGCTCGCTACGTCGGAGCGAGAATCGGCATCCACAACCAGAAGGGGCGGAAGGTGGGAACGGTGTCCCATGTCCGAAATACCGAATACGTTCTCATCGCCGGGGAGCGTGACCGAGTCAGACGGATGGCGCAGGCTGTGACAGTACCCGGCTTGGGTATCCCGGTGGAACGACCCGAACGGGCCGGAATCCGCAAGGGGACTGTCCCGGTTTGACCATCGCATAAGGCTCCTGCCAACGTAGGCGCACCATTGGCAGGCAACGGGTTATCCGTGGCGTGGTCAATGACACGAGGTTGGCCAAACAGGAGAGTTGGGACATGGGGGCATTGGACGGGCGGATCGCCATCATCACCGGAGCCGGTCGCGGTATCGGTCGGGAGCACGCGCTACTTTTCGCCGCTGAAGGAGCGAAAGTCGTGGTCAACGACTTGGGTGGCGCGCCTGACGGCTCGGGAGGTGATCGGTCGGCAGCCCAACTAGTGGTGGACGAAATTGTTGCTGCCGGAGGTGAAGCCGTTGCCAATGCCGAGGACATCACCGATTGGGATGGCGGGAAGCGGTTGATAGATACCGCCGTCGAGACCTTTGGGAACCTGCATGTGTTGGTGAACAACGCGGGGATTCTTCGCGACCGGGTGTTGGTCAACATGTCCGAGGAGGAATGGGACACGGTCATTGACGTCCACCTCAAAGGGCACTTCGTCCCACTCCGCCACGCCGCCGCCTTCTGGCGCCAGCAAACCAAGGATGGAGTCGAGGTGAAGGCCTCAGTCATCAACACGTCGTCGACATCGGGCCTGCTGGGGAATCCCGGTCAGACCAACTATGGCGCAGCCAAAGCCGGTATCGGCGCCCTCACCATCATCGCCGCCGAGGAGCTCTCCCGTTACGGGATCCGGGTCAACGCCATCGCTCCGGCCGCCCGCACCCGTCTGACCGAGCAGACGCCCGGCCTCTCGGAGATCGTGCAGGCTCCGACCGATGCCTCTGCTTTTGATATCTGGGACCCAGGCAACGTGTCGCCCCTGGTTGCCTATCTGGCCGCCGAGGGTACTCCCACCACCGGAAAGGTCTACCTCGTCCACGGTGGTCAGATTCGCCTCTTCCAACCATGGACGATGACCAAAACTCTCGAAAAGGACGACCGTTGGACAGTTGCCCAGCTCCAGACGGAGATGCCCCGGCTCGGTGGCTGAATGGTGACACCGGTCGACAGAGGTGGTCCCGCCGGGAGAGATCACGGTTTCGACTCCCCGGAGGTGATCGAGGCTGAGGCGATGCTCAGCGGTACCGGAGCCGGCGCCGAAGGGGGGATCGTCGTTCCGTGGCCCCTTCTCTTCCGCCACCGGATGCATCGAAGGGTCCGCTCCTCGGATCGATACCAGTGGTGGGTGCTCTGGACCGTGTTGGCCGGGCTGCTCTCGGTGAACATCACTTTCACAGTGTTTGTGGTGGCGCTTCCCCAGGTCGCCCACCAGCTCCACACCTCGGTCTCCACCCTCACCTGGACGTCGACCGGACCTTTGTTGGCGTTCGGGGTGGCGGCTCCGGTTCTCGGCAAACTGGGGGATATCGGTGGCTATCGGCGCCTCTACCTCTGGGGCCTGCTCGGAGCCGCGGTCTGTGTGGTGTTGACGGCCACCGCTCCCACCGCGGGGGTGCTGATCGGCGCCAGGTTGCTGGACGGGGTAGAGGGAGCCGCCACCGGAGCTGCGTCGATGGCTCTGGTGCTCCAGGTCTTCTCCCATGAAGATCGGGTCAAGGCCCTGGGATGGTGGGCACTGGTGGGAGCAGGCGGGCCGGTCATCGGGGTGACAGTTGGCGCACCCATCATCCAGTACTTCGGTTGGCGTGCCCTCTTTTGGGGCGAGTTGCCGTTGATGGCGGTTGCAGCCGTGCTCGCCGTGGTTGTGCTGCCGGGCCGAATTCACTCATCCGAAGACGGCTTCGAGATGCACGCCAACGGTGGGGAGCCGATGGCGGAACTGCGCAACCGTCCGTGGCGGCATCTCGACTGGACAGGATCGTTCACCCTGGCCGCCTCGGTGACATCGGGATTGATGGCCCTCAACTTGGCACCGGCGCGGGGTTTCGGTTCGCCCGTCATTTTGAGCATCTTGGGAGTCTCGATCATCACCGGCATCTGGTTTGTGTTGCAGGAACAGCGGGCCGACCATCCGCTGATTCCGCTGCGCTATTTCCGGTTGCGAAACTTCACATTCCCTCTGGTGGCCAAGGCCTTGGCCAACTTCGCCTATATGGGTGGATTCTTTCTGTTCCCATTGTTGATGGAAGGCATCTATGGATATAGCGAAACGCGGGCCGGCTTGGTGTCCACGGCGAGACCGCTCCTGTTTTCGCTCATCGCTCCCATTGCCGGATATACAGCCGTGGTGATCGGTGAACGGATCTCTACCGTGGTGGGAGCGGTCACGCTGGCCGGTTCAATGGTGGTCTTCACCCAACTCGGAGTTCACCCGTCGTTGGTCATCATCATGGTCGCCCTGGCCCTTTCGGGTGCGGGCATCGGCATTATCACGCCGTCGACGTCCTCGCTGGCCTCCAACGAGGTGAAGGCGGATGAGCTCGGAGTCATGAGTGCAGCCCAACAGCTGATCACCCAGATCGGGGTGGTGGCCGGCATCCAGGTCATGGTCACGGTGCAGGCATCAGCCCACGGGGGGGTGGGAACCCTCCATTCCTTCCACCGCGCCTATCTGGTGGGAGTGGTGACGGCGGTGGCCGCGGCCGGATGTGGCATGTTCATGAAAAACACCCCGCGTCCCAGCCGACGGACCACCGCCGTTGAGTCGCCGTCCGGCTGAACTACTCGGTCATCGTTTTGATCCGAGCCGCCACTTCTTCAGTTGTCGGGTCGACACCGCTGGACTGCATGACCATGAGCTTGGCGATGTCACCTTCGACCCTGATCTTGCCGGACATGAATGCCTGCATGCCCGCCTGGGGATTTCCCTCGATGAGAATGGCCTTGGCAATGTCGTAATCGAGCGTTACCTTGAGGTCTACCGGGTCGATGTGCTCCATGTCGAGCTCAAGTTGGCCGGACGTGGTGTCCATGTGTGCGTTGACGGTGCCCTCGCCGAAGGGAACCGCGGTGATCACCAGGTTCATCCTTACCGAGTGGGGAATCGGCTTACCCTTGCCATGGAATTCAGCCCGGATACTGCGGGCCTCGATGAGCCATTCGTCGCTGAGAAAAAGATGTGCGGCCATGGGTAAGTTGCTCCTTGCCTATCAAGACGTGGTCTCTCCTGCCGGGTAACCATAGCGCCGCGCCGATTGAGGATCCCCTGGCCGCCTGGACGCCGTCGATATCACCGATAGCATGCCGGACCATGGCTGCCCCGATCATGTCAGGTGCCGAACCGTGGTCGTTCGAAGCTGGATCCCATGGCGCGCTCGTCCTCCACGGCTTCACCGGCAACCCGCAGTCGATGCGACCGCTGGCCGTGGCATTGGGGAAGGCGGGATTCACGGTCGATCTGCCGCTCCTACCCGGACATGGCACCGCCGTCGAGGACCTGGTGCCGACCCGGTGGGAGGACTGGTCAGGAGCAGCGGAAGCCGCCTATCTGGCCTTGGCAGCCCGGTGCGAAAAGGTGATGGTGACCGGCTTGTCCATGGGGGGGACCCTCAGTTGCTGGTTGGCCGCTCGTCATCCGGAGATCGCCGGTATCGCCGTCGTCAATCCGTTGGTCGACCCCCCGCCGGAGGAGCTCCGGGCGGTCATCCGTGATCTGCTGGCCGCCGGCACCGAACTGGTGGACGGGATCGGCTCGGACATCGCCAAAGAAGGCCCGGTGGAGTCTTCGTATGCCACCTCGCCTTTGGCTGCCGCCCTCTCTCTGTTCGAAGCGGTCGACACCGTGGAACCTCAGTTGGGGGAGATCCGTTGCCCCACCCTGCTGATGAGCAGCCGGGTCGACCATGTGGTGGCGGTTGAATCCGGCGATGTCCTCGAACATGGGGTGGGTGGCCCGATCGAGAGGATCTATCTCGAACGCAGCTATCACGTTGCCACCCTCGATTGGGACGCACCGGTGATCGAAGAGCGGGTGGTGGCCTTTGCCGGTGAGGTCCTGGGCGGCCCGGGCGTGGCGCGGGCGTCCTGATGGTGGGCACCCCTCGGCTGACTCGCGACGACGTGGCTCATGTCGCCGGTCTGGCTCGACTCCACCTCACCGACGAAGAACTCGATCTGTTCACCGGGCAACTGGCGGTGGTTCTTGACCATGCCGCCGACGTGGCACTGCTCGACCTCGCTGACGTACCCCCTACTGCCCATGCCATGGCGGTGACCAATGTGCTGAGGCCTGATACCCCCGGCCTGACTGTCGATCGCGCGGAGGTCCTCGCTGCCGCTCCTTCCGTCGAAGACCATCGGTTTCGGGTGCCGCGCATTCTCGGCGAGGCCCCGTGACACCTCCCCGGTCGGCCCTCAACCTGGCTGCCGCCATACGCAACGGCGAAGCCAGCGCGGTCGAAGTCCTCGATGACTATCTGGCGGTCATCGACGCCAACGACGGCGAGATCCACGCGTTCAACCTGGTTACCCGGGATGCCGCTCGTGCGCAGGCAACCGCCATTGACCAACGGGTGGCGTCGGGGGAGGATCCTGGCCTGTTGGCCGGGGTGCCGGTGGCGCTGAAGGACAACCTGTGCACCCGCGGGGTGCCGACCACCTGTTCGTCCCGGATCCTCGACGGCTGGCGCCCGCCGTACGACGCCACTGTAGTGACCCGGTTGCGTGAGGCCGGTGCAGTCATGGTGGGCAAGACCAATATGGACGAGTTCGCCATGGGGTCGTCCACCGAGAGCTCCGCCTTCGGACCGACCCGGAACCCCCACGACACCAGTCGTGTCCCAGGGGGATCTTCGGGGGGCTCCGCCGCCGCGGTGGCGGCCGGATTCGCGCCGGTGGCGCTCGGTTCGGACACCGGTGGCTCCATCCGTCAACCGGCCGCCCTGTGCGGGGTGGTGGGGATGAAGCCCACCTACGGCACGGTGTCCCGCTACGGGTTGGTTGCGTTTGCCAGCTCGCTGGACCAGATAGGGCCATTGACCACCACCGTGGCCGACGCCGCCTTGGTGTTCGATGTGATCGGTGGCCACGATCCCGCAGACTCCACGTCTCTCGACCGGCCGGCCCCTCGGGTCCTGTCGGTACTGGACGAGGGCATCCAAGGGATGACCGTCGGCGTATTGACCGAGTTCCTCGAGGATGCCGATGCCGACGTGGTCGCCCGTACCCGCCAGGCCGCCGAAGCCTGCGTGGCGGCTGGCGCACGCGTCGAGGAGATATCGGTCCCCGAGGTCCGGCTGGGACTTTCTGCCTACTATCTGATCGCGCCGGCGGAGGCGTCGTCCAACCTGGCGCGCTACGACGGAGTTCGTTTCGGTCTGCGGGTGGACGCCGAGGACACCACGGCAATGAACACCGCCACCCGCTCTGTCGGCTTCGGTGCTGAAGTCAAGCGCCGCATCATGCTCGGGACCTACGCACTGTCCGCCGGGTATATGGATGCTTACTACGGCCAGGCGCTCCGAGTGCGAACCAAGATCATCGAGGGATTCGCCCGTGCCTATCGCAGATGTGATGTGTTGTTGGGTCCCACCACCCCGTCGACGGCGTTTTCCATCGGGGCCAAGGTCGGGGACCCGATGACCATGTACCTCTCGGATGTGTGCACCATTCCCACCAATCTGGCCGGACACCCGGCCATCAGCATCCCGTTCGGGAGCGGGGATGACGGACTCCCGGTCGGGGTGCAACTTCTCGCCCCCGCGTTGGCCGAAAACACACTGCTTCGGGCGGCTGCCGTCATCGAAGCGGCGGCGGCCTCGATGGGGGGAAGCCGATCATGACCGACGGTTGGGTGATGGTGATCGGGCTCGAGGTCCACTGCGAGCTGAAGACGACCACCAAATTGTTCTGTGGATGTCCCAACATGTTTGGGAACGAGCCCAATACCAATGTGTGCCCGGTCTGTCTCGGTCTCCCCGGCTCACTTCCCGTGCTCAACCAGAAGGCAGTGGAGTTGGCCATGGCCATCGGCACCGCCCTCAATTGTGACATTCGTCCGTCCACCTTCCACCGGAAGAACTACTTCTACCCGGATCAGGCCAAGGACTATCAGATCAGCCAATATGACGAGCCGATCAACGTCGACGGCTGGCTTGAGTTGCCCGACGGCTTTCGGGTCGGGATCGAACGGGCGCATATGGAGGAAGACACCGGAAAGACCACCCACGTCGGAGCTACCGGACGTATTCATGGCGCCGATTATTCGTTGGTCGATTACAACCGTTCCGGGGTTCCGCTGGTGGAGATCGTCAGTGATCCGGACCTCCGTACCTCGGCGCAGGCCCGGGCGTACGTCACCGAGCTGCGGTCGGTGCTGGTGGCGACAGGGGCATCGGACGGGAAGATGGAAGAGGGATCGATGCGGGTCGACGCCAATGTGTCGGTGCGCCGGTCGGCCGACGATCCGTTCGGGACCCGATGCGAAATCAAGAACCTGAACTCCGTGCGGTCGGTGGGACGGGCCATCGACTACGAGGCCGGGCGACAGATTGCCCTGATCGAATCGGGGGAGCAGATCATGCAACAGACTCGGCATTGGGATGAGGATGCCAGCCGAACGGTGATGCTGCGCTCGAAGGAGGATGCGTACGACTATCGGTACTTCCTCGAGCCGGATTTGGTGCCGTTGGTTCCCGACGCCGATTGGAAAGAGGCAGTGGCTGACGCCCTGGGGATGATGCCGGCCCAACGCCGCAGTCGCTTGGCCGATCTGCTCAGGGATGCCGGGAGCGTCACCGATGCCCGGACCGAACAGGTAGCGACGGTGGTCGACCTCGGCTTGGACGATCTCGTGGTCGAGGCCATTGCCGGTGGCATCCCGACGGCACTGGCGTTGGCTCGGACCGCCAACGAGGCGGCCGCCGACCCGGAGGCCGCCCGCCAGCTCGACACCGGGTCCTATGTGACCCTGTTGTCGATGGAGGCCGCCGGTGCGCTCAGCGCCACCCAGGCCAAGACCGTTCTGGCCGAACTGTTGGCTGCGGGCGGTGGTGACCCGTTGGTCATCGCCCGGGGAAAGGGCTTCGAGGCCATGTCTGACAACTCGTTGTCGGCCACCGTGGCCCAGGCGATCGAAGGCAATCCCGACGAATGGGCCCGCTACTGTGCCGGGGAGGACAGGCTGGCCCAGGTATTCATCGGACAGGTGATGAAGTCGACTCGTGGCCAGGCCAATGGCAAGGCCGTGGTGACCGAGCTGCAGCGGCTACGGGGCTGACCGTCGGTCAGATGGCCATTCCGGCGATGGGTTTGTTGAGGGGAAGCCCACCAGCGGACCCGAAGAATCCAGCGTCACCGAAGCTGAAGATCCCGCCATCGGACGCCACTAGCCAATAGCCGCGACCATCGGGAGTTGCCGCCATCCCCACGATCGGACTGTTGAGAGGGAACGCACCGGTGGACCCGTGGTAGCCGGCGTCGCCGAAAGAGAAGATCCCGCCATCGGACGCCACCAACCAATAGCCGCGACCATCGGGAGTTGCCGCCATCCCCACGATCGGTCTGTTGAGCGGAAGCCCACCGGTGGACCCGTGGAAGCCGGCATCGCCAAAGGCAAAGATTCCCCCGTCGGACGCCACCAACCAATAGCCTCCTCCATCAGGGGTGGCGGCCATGCTCACGATCGGTCGATTGAGGGGGAAGCCGCCGGTCGATCCGTGGAAGCCGGCATGGCCGAAGCTGAAGATCCCGCCATCGGACGCCACTTGCCAGTACCCATTGCCGCTGAGGGCAGTCGGTGTCTTCGAGCCGGCACCGGTCCCAGACCCGATACCGCCGGGTCCAGCTCCGGCGGCTTGGGCGTCGGCCCAGGTGTAGGTCATCGCCGGCACAGCACCGGCTGGCTTCACGACCAGGTCGACATACGACGATGGATAGCCGTTGGCGGCCGGAGGGCTGGTCTGGGAGGAGGCGTACCCGGTGCCCATCACGCAATTCGTGCAGGCGAGGCCCACGCCGGGGTTGAAGCCGGGATCACTGCCGAGCAGTTCGTCACGGTGTCCCCAGCATCCGGGGGCGGCGGCGCTGGTGCACGCCACGTTGGACGTGGTTCCCGCCGAGCCGCCCCAACCATCGTCGTACATCCACCCGTAGTCAGCAGCCAGAACCGACTGGATCCCACCGGCCCACGCTCCCCCCATCATCGAATAGCCCCCCGAATCGGTTGCCACCGCGAAGCCGGATGGCACCGAGGGGTCGGAGAGGGCTACCGCGGCTTGCTGGGCGGCGCCGTTGAGGGCGGGAACCAGGCCGAGGTAGGGAGGTAGCCCGCGATCGACCCGTTCGAGATCAGCCACGACGAAGAGCTGCTCGGGAACTGTCAGGTTGGGAAAGTTCGATGGGAGGACCATGGCACCCACTCCTTCCTGCGTGGCTGCATTGTCCACCGACTGCAGGATGTAGGTGATGCAGCCGAGGGTCTGCACAAGAATCGGCAACAACGTTGCAGTCGCACCGTCAAAGCATGGGTTTTGGCAACCTGAAAATATACTGCTGATGAGGTTGCAGGTACCGGAGGCGAAGAGGTCCGGGTTTGAAGCGATGTTCCCCGGCGGGTTCCCCGGAGGCAGGATTCCGACACCTGGCCAGATATCGGACCTGGCTGACCTGGTGCCGGTGATGCCGATTCCCCCGGTGCCGCTGCTGGTCCTGGCGGGCGCGGGCGCGCCCACCGCGGCAACGGGACCGGTCACACCGACGCTGGCACCGGCCGGGGTCGGAAGGGCGTTACCGAGCCCGAGGATCCCACCTACACTCGCACAGGCAATGCATACTGCCATCGCCAGCAGCCGGGGCACGGCCAGCTTCGGCCAGCCTCCCCGGATACCTGTGACGTGCCCGCCCCGTCCCCAAAATGATCGGGAGGCGAAGGTAGGTTCCATACGAATTACATCGACAGCGGATACTCGAACCTTGAGAGATTCATCAGAACGACGCTGGGGAATCGGACGGGATATATCTCTCAGGCGAAGTTGGTAGCGCCTCCGTCCAGCACCAGGGAATGAGCCGAGATATAGCAGGACTCATTTGAAAGCAGCCAAACCGCGGCGTAGGCGACTTCCCAGGCGGTGGCCTCCCGACCGAGCGGAAGCCGTCGGGCGGTGCGGGTCGGGTTTTGCCGGGATGCATCCCGGCCGAGGGGGGTGTCCACCAGGCTGGGCACCACCAGGTTGGCCCGGATCCGTTGTGGAGACCCTTCCCGGGCGACCTGGCGAGCGATGCCCAAAAGTGCAGCTTTGGACGAGTCGTAGGCCGGCACTCCGGTTGCGGCCCGAAGACTGGCGGCTGAACTGATGAAGACGATGGCCGAGTGGGGCGCAAGCACCGGCAGCGCGGCGGCCGAAATCAGAAAGTGAGCCCTGGTGTTGACGGCGAACACTTCATCCCACTGCTCGGCCGTGGTACCGGTGATACCCCGTCCCAGTCCGATCCCCACGTTGAGCACCAACCCATCTATCCCCCCGAGCAGGTCCACCGTCTCTGTGACGATGGACTGACACGCCGCCGGGTCGGCCACGTCAGCCACGAGCACCTCGGCCCGGGCCCCCTCGGCCCGAACCAGGCCGGCGGTCTCCTCTGCCGCCGTCTCATTCAGATCGGCACACACCACGTCGGCCCCCTCCCTGGCCGCCAGTACCGCGATGGCCCGGCCATTCCCCATGGGTGGATCCGGTTCGGGGGAGGGGCGGGTCCCCGCGCCAACCACCAGAACTCGTCGGCCGACGAGACGGCCGCGGCCGGGGGCGGTTCCGACCGCCTCGGGGGGTAGATAGATCTCCTCGGTCATGCCCGCTCCCACGGGGCGACCGGGTAGCCGGGCTCTACCGCCACTCCGAGCGAGTTGAGGGTCCCGGCCAGCATGGTGTAACTGCCGACCAACATGCAGATCTCCATGACCTGGTTCTGCTCATAGTCCTGTCGGAGTTCTTCCCATGTCTGGTCCGACAGGCGATGTTCGGTGACAAGCTCATCGGCAGCCCGGGCCAGCCGTGCTTCGTGGGGCCGGAGCCCATTGGTGCCCCCCAGGTCGGCGAGGAGAGGGATCACGTCATCGTTCAGTCCCGCGCGGCGTCCAATCGGATCATGGTGGGACCATTCGTACGATGCTCCGCACTGGGCTGCAGTTCTCAAAATGAGAAGCTCGCGATCGACAGCATCGAGGCTCGACCGCCGGAGTAGGCGCCCCCCGAGAGGCAGAAGATCAGCGAACAGGTCAACGTGATGGACGAGCGTCGTAAACACCCCGAGCTCGCCTCCTGCCTCGTCAACCAATTCCTGTTGCCGCTGGCTGCGTTGGTCTTTGGCCAACGGCTCCACTCGAACGGGACCGGCCATGGTGCACCCCTTTGCTAGGTGTGCGCATCCTAGGCACGTGGGTTGGCTGACCTGCCTCTTGACATGTTACGGCGGGTAACGTTACTATAAGTAACATGGTAAGGGCGGGACGGCAGGGGCGGGACACGGCGGGTGAGATCGCTTCGAAAAAGGCACCTGCGGATCGAAAGACCTCTCGGGGCGCCGGCGACAAGTCAGAGCGGCAGGCCCAACGTGTCGCTCGTCGCACCGAGTTGGTCGAAGCCGCTCTAAAGGTGATCCGCCGGGACGGCCCGGGAGCATCGATGGATCGGATGGCGGCCGAGGCAGGGGTGACCAAGCCCATCCTCTACCGTCATTTTCAAGATCGTGCCGGTCTGGTCGCCGCCATCGGCGAGTGCGCCTTCAACCAGGTAAGTGTGGGGTTGGACAAGGCGCTGCACGCCGATGTGACACCGCGCCAAATGGTCCTTTCCACCATCGACGCATATCTCCAGTTCATCGAATCGGATGAGGACGTCTACCGGTTCCTCGTCCACCGAACCAGCAACGAGGGCACCGATTCGGGGGCAATGCTCAACGAGTACATCGCCCGAGCGGGAAGCCAAGTTGCGATGGTGCTGGGAGAGGGACTGCGGGCCGCCGGCCTCGATTCCGGCCCGGCCGAGCCGTGGGCATTTGGGATCGTCGGCATGGTCCATTCGGCGGGGGACTGGTGGATGGATCGGGCCACCATGCCCCGGATCCGGCTGGCCGAGTACCTGACCAGCCTTATCTACGACGGACTCCCGAATGCCGGATCACTCGGCACCGCCGGCACCTGGCTGCCGGGCGCCGGAGGCGACGCACCCGACACAGTTCTTCCACCCGACTCTTCCACCATGACCCATACGCCGGCCGACATCGAGCCCGATCCCGCGGAGGGTGTCGTCACACCCCTCGCTCCCAAACGAAGGAGATCCTCATGACCACAACTGACATGCGCCCGATCAATGAACATGCACTCACCGATACCGACCATGACACCGCCCTCGACGGTGACCTGCGTGTCGCCACCACCCGTCGGGTGGGTCGGCTCAACACCGCGTCGCTCCGCAAGGTGATCGAGCCCGATACCGATGTAGCCGGCGCCCTTGGGCCGGGCCAGGTCTTTGCCACCGAACTGTCGGTGACCGCCGACCTCGACCTGGAATTGACCGACGAACAAAAGGTGAGGTTGTCGCGGGAGGAGATCGCCTCGGTCACCGTGGCCGGTAACCGGTTCGAGGCGATTCTGATGTCCGGATTCGCCGAACAGGTGGCACACTCCTCGGCTATTGGCGATCCCCGCATCGTCTACATGCTTCACGAAATCGGTGAGGAGACCCGGCACTCCCGGCTCTTCCTCCGGCTCGTCGAGCAGTTGGCTCCGACGGCAAAAAGCCCGGCTGACCATGGCGTTGCCAACTTCCTATTCCGCCATGTCACCCGGGCCCTGATCCACCGGCCGGCGACATTGTGCGCGCTGGTCCTGGCCGGTGAAGAGATACCCGACCTTCTGCAGAAGAAGTTGGTCGAACACCCTGACACCGACCCGTTCCTGAAGAGCGTCAACCGGTATCACCGTCAAGAGGAAGCCCGGCATCTGGCCTACGCCCGGATGGTTCTTCCCGAACTGTGGGAGGAAGCCTCCTGGGTGGACAGGGTCACCGTCAGACACCTCCTTCCCTTCATCATCCGGACCATGTTCGACTGGATGGTCCACCCCGGGGTGTTCGAGACGGTCGGGCTGCCTGCGATGACAACCTGGCGGGCGGTGACCAAGAGTCGGCATCAGAGAGACATGCGTCATCAAGCCATCCGGCCGGTGTTGGCTGCTCTGGTCACCTCGGGGGTCATCCCGACCGGACGTGTGGCTAGAGCGTGGAGAAGACTGTGCGGTGTCGACCGCTTCGGTCAACCGGTCGGGAGCTGATCGGAGAGGCCAGCTCCGAATGTCGATCTCCCGGGTTGGGGATGACCGGTGGACATCTCACCGATTCCTGGGGAAAGGGTCAAGAATCCGGCGGAAAAGGTAGGGATTTCGCGCCAGCCTCTTGACCTCGGTTCGTGGCTGGCGCACTGTGTCGGTAGTTCGGGAAACCGAAGCTCCACCGGAAGTCGGAGGAGGCCGCGGAAGGGGTCGCAAGGCTTGTTCCGAGGACCGATCCCAGCGGCGGGCAACGAGGAAGGGCCGAGAGGTCTGACCGGCGAGCCGGCCGTTCGACGAGGTGAGGGGAAGGGCCGCAAGGTCCGGCTCCGACCCCAAATCGAGCTGCCGAGGAGGCGGGCTGAAAGGCCTGCTTCTGATGGTTGGTGGGGCAGTAGGTTCCCGGCACGGTTGTCAGGGGGACGGACCGGCATGCTCGATGAGAGCGCATCGGATCGGTGCTCGCTGCAGGGTCGTCCGACACGGCTCAGCGTGAGTGGAGCCAGGGCATTCCGAGCACGTGGCCCCGAGAAGCTCGGGCGGTTTCGATCGTCCGGTTACTCGGGGCTGCGTCGCGTAAGCACCCGGGTTGGTGGATCCGAACTGACCCGTCGTGGTCTCCGAGACGTTGGCCTCAATGATGATGAGCGGTGACTGCTCCGGTAGGCAGCGAGTCCGGGGACTCCATCGGGCACGGGTCGTCATCGCTGTCGATGCACCGCTCACATTCCAGTTCGAGCGTGCTGTGCAAGATGGAGAACGATCCGGCGATCGTGCGTTTGACCTGGTCTCCGATGACCTGGGCCTCCTCGAGTGTCGGGTGTCCGGTCAGTACCAGGTGGGCGGAGAGCACCCGCATCTCGCTCGACAGGCTCCACACATGAAGGTCATGTATCTCGTCGACGCCTTCGACTCCGCGCATCGCCGCGGTGAGATCGGAGAGGTCCACGTCCGACGGCGTCGACTCCAGCAGAACCGAAACACTGCTCCGGAAGACAAGTCCGGCTTCGTACACGATGATGGCTGCCACCACCAGGGCCGAGGCGGGATCGAGCCACATGGCGGAAGGCACGGCCAGGAGAAACGCAGCCGAAATCAAGACGGCCAGAGAAGCGAGGGCATCCCCGAGCATGTGCAGCAGAGCCGAGCGCATATTGAGGTCGCCGGATCCGTCGCGGAGCACCATCGCTGCCAGCCCATTGAGGGCCAGCGCCACTGCGGCCACAATGACGACCACCTCGGCATGGACGTGTTCGGGGTGATAGAGGCGGCGAACGCTTTCAAACACGATGACAACCGTCACCGCGGTGATGGCGGCGGCATTGGCCAACCCAGCCAGAATGGTGGCCCGGTGGTTGCCGAATGAATGCTCGGCGCTACGGGGGCGGATGGCCAATCGGACGGCTACCAGCGAGAGGACCAATGCGGCGACATCGGTCACATTGTGCCCGGCGTCGGCCAGCAGACCGGTGGAATGGGCTGCCACCCCGTAGATAATTTGGACGGCCACCAACACGACATTGAGGGCAAGGCTCAGAGTTAGCCGTCGGGTTCGGGTCATGGAATCGCCGAATTCAAGACTACAGGGGGATCGGGGGCGATCCGGTGGCTCAGGCGATGCCGCTCCACAAGCGATCTGGCCTGGTTCCCCAGGCCACCTGCCGTGCCAGTTCGGCTCGGACGAGGGGCAGATCGTCGGCGTGGGTGACGCCTACGCAACTCGAGTCGGTGGCGAGGACCCGGACCGGTTCCCCTGTGCCGGATGCGATCATGGCCCCGACAACTTCGGGGAGAAGCACCTCGCACTTGGGGATATCGGCCCCCGACTCGGCGGCCTCGATGAGCGCATTCTCATCGAGGCCCGATCCGTCCATGGCGGCATCAAAGATGTCCCAGATCGAGTGACGAAACCCCCAGAGGTTGACGGACACCAACAGGTCGCCTGCGAGTGTGTCGGGAAGGACACCGTCCAAGGCGGTGAAGGCCACGCCACCATGGAGTCGGGACACATGACGGCGCTCGTGAATTGCCAGCAGTCGACCGGCGCGATCGACCTCACACACTCCTCGGGTGACCGGCGCGTCGGTGGCCACGGTGGACGCCAACTGGTACCCGACCAGTGCATGTCCGGGTGTGTCGGTGACCAGCTGCGCGGCCAGCAGGCCCATTGCCGACAGGCCATAGACATCATCGGCATTGGCGACGGCGAAGGATTGATTGTCCCTGATGGCGGGCCGGGCGGCCAACACCGCATGGGTGGTCCCCAGAGGAAGCCGTTGTTCGGCGAAGGACACCGGGATCGAGGTGGGCCAACACCGCTCCACGTGGTAGCGGATGGCGGGACCGGACTCGGGGTGGATGACCAGCACCAGATCACCGAATCCGGCCGCCATCGCATCGCTGGCCAACAGGTCGATGACTGCTTCGCCGTGCGGGCCGACCGGAGCCAATGGCTTGCATCCGCCGTAGCGACGGGCGATGCCGGCGGCCAGCACCACCAAGGATGGGGCGGGGGACACCTGAGTTGTTAGCCGCCCCAGTGCAACACGGCACTGGCCCACGTCATGCCACCGCCGAAACCGGTCAACAGCACGTTGTCGCCTTTGTTGAGGCGCCCGGTATCAAGAGCGTCGGCCAGGGCCAGTGGGATCGATGCCGACGAGGTGTTGCCGTAATGGTCGATGACCACTACCGCCTTCTCCTCGGGGATCCCGAGACGTTGGCAGGCCGCACTGATGATCCGCAGGTTGGCCTGGTGAGGGACCATCAGATCGATATCGTCGGCGGTCAACCCGGCATCGGTGATGGCCTTCTGGGCTGAATCGATGACCACCTTCACGGCCTTGCGGAAGATCTCCTTGCCATTCATGTAGAGATACCCGCCGTGATCACACTTGAGGAGGTGACGGAGCGAGCCGTCGGCGCCCAGGTTCCACGACAGGAGCTGACCGGGTCCGTCCACTGCCTCGAGGACCACCGCGCCCGCCCCGTCACCGACCAGAATGGCCACTGATCGATCGTCCCAATCGGTGATGCGGCTGAGGGTCTCCGACCCGATGACCAGAAGCCGCTCGGCTCCAATGGCCAACAGTCCGTGGGCGGCGGTCAGCGCGTAGACGAAGCCCGAGCATGCGGCGTTGACGTCGAAGGCACCGCCGGGTACTCCGATGCCATCCTGGACGGTGGCCGAGGTCGCGGGGACAATCTGGTCAGGCGTGGTGGTAGCCAGAATCACCGCATCGATCTCGTCGGGTCGCCGCCCGGCCCGCTCCAGGGCGGCCAATCCGGCCTCGATGGCCAACTGTGAAGTGGTCCCCCCGATCCGTCGCTCCCTGATCCCGGTTCGCTCGCGGATCCAGGCGTCGTTGGTGTCCATACGGGCCGACAGGTCGTCGTTGGTGACCACCTTGTCCGGTACGCCGATTCCCCAACCGGTGACGATGCCTCCTCGTGTGGTTGTCATGGCTCAGCCGGCCTCGAGGACGTGGATACCAATAAATGCGGCGTCGGTTCCGATAATGCCTCCGGTATTGGCGGCGATCGCCAATCGGGCCCCTTCCACCTGCCGTGGACCGGCGTGGCCGCGCAGCTGGGCAGTCAATTCGACGATCTGGGCGATTCCGGTGGCACCCAACGGATGTCCTCGGGCCACGAGGCCCCCGCTGGTGTTGACAGTGACCCCCCGACCTCCAATGGCTGTGTCCCCCGCCAGGGTAGCGGGCCCGGCATCGCCAGGCTTGTAGAACCCGAGTGATTCGAGTGCGTACAATTCCTCGGCGCTGGTGGCGTCGTGCAGTTCCACCACGTCGGCATCGGTGGGGTCGATGCCCGCATCATCCCAGGCGGCAATGGCCGTCTCGGCCAGGCGTTCGTGGTAATCGAGGTCACCATTGCCGGACCGGATGGTACTGGTACGGATCCTGGGTGCTCCGGGGTCTGGGGTGAGGGAAAGAACGGCAGCTGCGGCTCCATCGGTGAACGACGAGCACATCAGCCGGGTCAGCGGAGGCACGATGGGATGAGAGGCCAGTACCTCTTCAATGGTGATCTCCGATTGGAATTGGGCATTGGGGTTGAGGGCGCCGTGGTGGCGGGATTTCACCGCGGCAGCGGCGAACTGCTCAGGGGTGGCGTCGCGCTCCTCCATTTGTTTCACACACCATGAGGCGTTGAGGGCCATGAGGACGGACCCCGAGGGATTCTCGAGGTCGCGGTGCATGCGGATCCGCTCCACCAGTGGGACGCCGTCTTCGATGCCGGCCAAGGTCTCCACCCGGTCGCCGGTCCACATCTTCTCGACGCCCACCACCAGCACGGTGGGAGAGCCACCGAGGGTGGCCAGGGTGCCCATGTGGAGCGCAGACGACCCACCCGCACAGGAGTTGTCCACGTTGATCACTCCGGCGTTGCGCAATCCGGCCTGTCGCAGAAACGACTGGCCACGGATGCATCCCTGGTCCACCAGGCGCCCGGCAGTGGCGTTCCCGAAGATCACCAGGTTCACATCGGCCGGGTCCACGTCGGCGTCAGCCAGTGCGTCGGCTACCACGTGGTGGGCCATGTCTTCGATTGTCCTGTCCCGGCGGTTCATCGGAATGATTCCGGTGCCCACAATGTGTACATGGCGATCCATGGTGTCCTCGTTATGCTCGGGGGTCGATGCCGACAGCGGGCAAAGCTGTGACCAGGCGTTCGAATTGATCCAGGGGTTCATCATCGGTGACGTAGAGAACGACGTGCTCAGCTCCGGCGCGTCGGTAGGTTGCCACAGTTTCCGCCACTTCGGCGGCATTCCCGGTGACCAGATGACGTTCGAAGGCCTTGGCCGGAATGCCGTACAGACCGGACATCCACTCTGTTCCTCGACGGCGACCCTTGTCGACATCGTCATCGATAGAGATGAACAGCACCATCGAGCGGGTCACACTGTCAGATTCCCGCCCGGCTCGGGCGGTCTCCTTGGCCAGTCGCTCGAGGGCGCCGGCGTACTCCGCCGGGTCGAGGAACAGGGGCATCCAGCCGTCAGCCGCCACCGCCGCCCGGCGCAGCGCGGTCTCGGACGACCCGCCCACCCACACCGGGACAACCGGGGGAGCCGGAAGCTGTCGGTAACGGGAGGCCCCGCCGGCGCCGATATCACCGGTGGCGACACCTTCGCCGCTGTGCCACGAACGGCGGAGCTCGGCGATGCCGGCATCGAGTTGTCGGCCCCGGGTGTGGTAGTCGACGCCGGCCTGCTCGAACTCTCCGGCATGGCTACCCACGCCGACACCCAAAATGAACCGACCGCGGGAAAGTTGTTGCAGCGAGGCCGCTTGTTTTGCCACCGCCGGGGCCTGCCGGAGGGGAAGTTGCACGACGCAGGTCCCGAGGAAGGCCCGGTCGGTTGCGGTTGCGGCCACGGTCAGTGCGGTCATGCACTCGAGTACAGGACCATGCCAGAACAGGTGGTCGCACGCCCACAGGGCTGAGGCTCCGAGAGCTTCGGCCTGTTGGCAGATACCCGAAAGCTCTTTGATCGGGTCATCGGCATACAGCTGAGGCCCTCCGGCTCCACGAGTCGTAGCATCGGTGGAAACCGTTGCCCACTTGGGAGTTGTCTGTTGGGGGAGGGTCGGAAGAATGAGCCCGACCGACCCCAGTTCGATCGCTGGTCGCTCCATGAGCACGCTCCATCGTAACCGCAATGGCACGAGGTCGCTCCGTCGGCACCGTCATCCGTCACACGGTCATGGCCAGGGCAACCGGCCCACCCGATTCCGCCCATCAGGATGGACTGAATCACGCGAGTGACCGATGGTGTTCGACGAGGGCGCTGCCCACGGCAGAATGGGGGTGCGGGACTCGGGCAGATCAGCCCGGGTCCGCCGATGAGAGGACGACCTGGTGGATTCCGGACACGACACCGAAGGCACGACCCTGGAAGTGGACAGCGGTGGCCTCGCAGATGCGAATAACCCAGCGACGGCTGACTCGGACGTCGCGGTGGAGGTCCCAGCGGAGTTGAGCGACGAGGACCGGGCCGAGCGGCTGACCCAGCTCAACGGCATCATCGAGTTGATGCGTCCGGCCGTGCAGGCCGACGGCGGAGACCTTGCCTTGGTGAGCGCCGATGTGGCCTCGGGGGTTATCGAGGTGCAGCTACAGGGTGCTTGCAGCTCGTGCGCGGTGAGCTCGTCGACGTTGCAGGGCGGGGTGGAGCGCATTCTCCACGATCGACTCCCGTGGGTGACAGAGGTGCTCGGCGGGGTCGACGAGTCGGTGGATCCCTTCGAGAGCGAGTCCATGGGCCGCGGAGGCTACGTCCCCAGCTTTTGATCCCGGGCCAGCCCGCGGCCGGCTGTCTTCCCCTTCAGGGTTGAATGCGCCATGATGGTGACAGCATCCACGAAGACTCGGGAGGCACGATGACAACCAAGGTGTATCAGTTGCCGGTGGACAAGACCGGGTGGCAGATGGCCGATCAGACCGGCACCGCCAGGTTCACGTGGGACTACGACGATGGGCGCGAGAAGCTCATCAATTTGTACGACAAGGGAAAAAGAAAACAGTGGGACGCCAAAGAGCGGATCGACTGATCCCACAACCCTGACCCCGAGAACCCCCTTCAGGTACCCGATGAGTTGGTCCCGATTTTCGGCTCTCCGGTATGGGACAAGCTCAAGACGGCCGAGAGGGGCAATGTGCGGCGCCACATGGTGGCCTGGCAGTTCAGCCAGTTCCTCCACGGCGAGCAGGGCGCATTGATCTGCACGGCCAAGATCGTGCAGACGGTGCCCGATATAGATTCGAAGTACTACGCCGCCACCCAGGTCATGGACGAGGCGCGTCACGTGGAGACCTATTTCGCGGTATCTCGACAAAATCGAGACGGCCTACCCGATCAATCCCAACCTGAAGTCCCTCCTTGACGACGTACTGAGTGACTCGCGTTGGGATATGACCTACCTGGGCATGCAGGTCCTCATTGAGGGATTGGCCCTGGCCGCCTTCGGGCTTATCCGCAATACAGCCGGTGATCCCCTGGGCAAAGCCGTCAACGCCTATGTGATGCAGGACGAGGCGCGCCATGTGATGTTCGGGCGACTCGCCCTACGCGATTACTACCCGCAGTTGACCCAAGCCGAGCGTGACGACCGAGAGGACTTCTGCGCCGACGCGTGTTACCGGATGCGCGATCGCTTTCTGGGCGAAGAGCTGTGGGAGTGCCTCGGCTATGACCCCGAGGACTGCCTTGAGTACGTGAACCAGAGCGAGAGCCAGAAAGTATTTCGCAGCTTGTTGTTCACCCGGATCCTGCCCACCCTGAAAGACGTCGGCCTGTGGGGCCCGAAGATGCGGCAGACATTCGCCGACATGGGTGTGATCGGCTACGAGTCGACCGATTTGGACGCGATCATCGCCGAGGACGAATCCATCGCCGAGGCCATTGACATTCAGCAGCGGGCGGCCATGGATGCGGCCATCGCCGATGGGGTGGCCGCCGCCACCTGAGCAGGCCGCTCCGAGGGTCAGGCCACTGTCGACAGTGGCACCATCCAGGGCGAAACCAAGGCCCGATTGCATTAGTTAGCGAAACTAACTAAACTGGGGGCATGAGTCGAGTCTCTTTCCCCATCGATGCCGGTCACCTGAAGGGCCCGATCAATGTCAACGGCGCGGCCGACGATTCGGAGGGGATCGAGAGCGTGGAGGCAGAACTGGCCGCCCGGCTCCGTTTGGCGGTTACCCGGCTTCACCGTCGACTCCGCCAACAGTCGGTGGGGGGGTTGAGCCCGTCCCAAACCGCCGCCCTGGCCAGTACGGAACGTCTCGGCTCGCCCACCCTGGGAGAGCTCGCCTCCCTCGAATCGGTGCAGCCTCCCTCCATGACCCGCATCATCGCTGTCCTTGAGGAGTTGGGGCTGGTGGTCCGGGTTGTCGATCCGACCGACCGCCGGGTGGCGAGGGTGAGGGTGAGCAAGGCGGGTCGTAAGGTGTTGGAGCAGAATCGTTCGCTGAAGAACGTGTTTCTGGCTCGCCAACTGCACAGCCTGACTTCCGACGAGCGGGATGCATTGGGTGGGCTGACGGCGTTGATCGAGCGACTGGCGGAGGGGCTCAAGTCGTGACCTCCATTCGTAACGCCTGGAACCGGACCTTCCGTTCACTCCGGGTGAGGAACTACCGGGTGTATTTCATCGCGCAGCTCATCTCCGTGTCGGGGACGTGGATGCAGTCCATCGCCCAAGCCTGGTTGGTGCTCCACCTGACCGGAAGCGGCGTGGATCTCGGTATCGTGACCGGGCTGCAGTTCCTGCCCGTGCTGCTCTTCGGGCCGTTCGGAGGGCTGGTGGCCGACCGGCTGGACAAGCGGAAACTGTTGTTTGCCACCCAGACAGCCGGTGGGTTGTTGGCACTGACCCTCGGCATCCTCACCGTCACCCATGTCGTGCAACTCTGGCAGGTCTATGTGCTGGCCGGATCGCTGGGTGTGGTGAACCTGTTCGACAACCCGGCCCGACAGACCTTTGTGATGGAGATGGTCGGACGCGAGGATCTTCCCAATGCGGTGAGCCTCAACTCGGTGGTGATGAATGCGTCGAGAGTGGTGGGACCGGCTATCGGCGGGTTGGTCATCGTCCTCTTCGGGCTGGGCATCTGCTTCTTTGTCAATGCGGTGTCCTACGTCGCGGTGCTAATGGGCCTGGCCATGATGCGTGTCGCTGATCTACATCGGACCCCGCCGGTGGAGAGGGCCAGAGGCCAGGTGCGCGACGGGCTCCGGTATGTGTGGAGGACCCCGCCGTTGCGTAACACCCTGATCGCCATGGCCGTCATCGGCATCTTCGCCTACAACTTCAGTGTCACCTTGGCCCTGCTGGCCAAGGTGACCTTTCATGGCGGTGCTGGGACGTACGCGCTTCTCACCTCGTGCATGGGGGTGGGTGCGATCATCGGCGGATTGTTCGCCGCCCATCGGGCCAAGCCGACTCGGCGGTTGCTCCACACACTGGCCCTGGTGTTCGGAGTGCTCCTAGGTGGGGTGGCCTTTGCTCCTTCGCTGGTAGTGGCGTCGGTGGTGATCGTGTTCATGGGGGCGGCGTCGATCGGCTTCATCGCCACCGCCAACGCCACTCTCCAGTTGCAGGCCGAGCCGGCCATGCGGGGACGGGTGATGTCCCTCTACGCCATGGCTTTCCTCGGAAGTACCCCGATAGGTGCCCCGTTGGTCGGTTCCATCGCCCAGTGGAGCAACCCGCGTATCGCCCTTGCGGTGGGTGGGGTGGCTACCGTGCTGGCGGCCGGCGTGCTGTCGTGGCGCCACGGCACCGGCGGGGTCAGCAACCGGCGGCCGACCGACGCCGCGGCCCGGGCAGCAGAGGTCCGAGCCGTCATCGAGGTGGAGTCCAACATTGCCAGGCCGGCGTAGTACTGCCCGAGGCCAGATACGGCGGAATCAGCCCGGAGGCTCAGGTCGCCGCCGCGGCGATCGGCTTTGGCTCCTTGGGTAGTCCGAGTACCCGTTCGCCCACGATATTGCGCTGAATCTCTGCCGTCCCTCCCCAGATCGTCTCCGAGCGGGAGAAGAAGAAGGATGACTGCAGATCGCTGACCGGGTAGTCGTCGCGACCCCGACGAACACGTTCATCCACCGAGTCGTCGTGTGAACCACTGAGAATCTGACCGTCGAGGCCGAGGATGTCCATGGCCAGATCAAGGGTGTCCTGATGGAATTCGGACCAGAACATCTTGTTGCATGCACCCAGTGCGGCCATGTGGTGGGTGCCGTTGAGAGAGTCGGTCAACGAACGGTATCCGTTGATCTCCATGATCTTGACGTTCGTCCAGGCCGTCGCCAGCCGTTGTCGAATGAGTGGATCGGCACTCCGGCCATTTTTTCTGGCTTCATCGATGATTTGATCGAGCTCTCGGAGGAACCGGCGGTGTCCGGTGGTGGCCGACGAGCCTCGCTCGAATCCGAGGGTGGTCATCGCCACCTTCCACCCGTTGTTCACCCCGCCGACGACGTTCTCGACAGGGCACCTGGCATTGGTGAAGAAGACCTCATTGAAATCAGCGCTTCCGTCGACCTGCTCGATAGGCCGTACTTCGATGCCCGGTTGCTTCATCGGCATCAGGAGATAGGAGATGCCGGCATGCTTGGGCGCATCCGGGTCGGTGCGGGCCAGCAAAAAGATGTAGTCGGCGAACTGGGCCTGGGTCGTCCACACCTTTTGACCGTTGATGACCCATTCGTCGCCGTCGAGCTCGGCCCGGGTCTTCAACGAGGCGAGGTCGCTCCCGGCGTCGGGTTCGGAGAATCCTTGGCACCAGGCAATGGTCCCGTTGAGGATCCTGGGAATGAACTGCTGTTTCTGCTCTTCCGATGCCCACTGCAGGATGGTCGGGCCCACCAGCGTGTCGCCGAAGAAGTCGGCCCGAAGGGGTGCCTCCGCCCGGGCGAACTCCTCATTCAGCACCACCGACTCCATCAGCGTGAGGCCCTTGCCGCCGTACTCTTTTGGCCAGGAGGCGCAGATCCAGCCTCCGTCGTAGAGTTTTTTGGTCCAGGCACTGTTGAAGGCCTTCTTCTCGTCGGGCGCCATGGAGAATTCCGGCGTTCCCCATCCGTCGGGCAGATTCTCCACGAGCCAGGCGCGGATCTCCGCGCGGAACGGTTCCGTCTCGGGTGGGTAGTTCAGATCCATGCAGATCACATTACCCGCAGGCTGTCGGACGCTCGGATCGACTGCCACCTGCCCGGTCATCCTCCCCGCACCTCCGAACTGGCGCCACATGTTGTGCAGGTGGAGGGTGCCACCCCACGAAGCGTCTGCCTCACAGTGTCGGAGACCGGAACCTCTGATTACTTATTGACTCCGAGTTCGATGGCCTTGACCAGCAGCATCAACACAGCCACGACCAGATAGGCCCTCAGTAGATACATCCCGATCAGCCGGCCCCGCGACCACTTCGGCCGATCAAGCAAGTTGAGGGGCGGCATCCGCCAGTTTGCCCGATGCTGCTTGGACATCGGCGGTGTCGGGGTTCGCTTCGATCGGGCCCGGATCATGAATATCCCTCCGACGGCGAAGGCCACGACAAGGACGCAACCGAGGACGATCGCCAAGAGATTCACGTTGATCCGGGAGAAGAGGGTCGTCGCCATGAGGACAAGCGACATCATGAGGAGCACCGAGATGATCACGGTGGAGAGCGCGTTCAGCCACGGGCGATTCACCCAGGGGCCGAGCACTTCCTTGTCATTGCAGAGCAGCAGTAGGAACACTGTGGCACTGGGCAGGAGCACCCCCGCCAAGGCCTGCACGCCTGTCGTGATGAGGCCGAGAGGGGCGCCTGGGATGATGACTATGACGGCCGCCACAGTGACCATGGCGCTGAACGCCCCATAGAAGAACTTGGCGTCTCGCCAGCTCCGGTGCAACGAGTGGTGAGCCCCGAACACGTCGCCGAAGGCATAGGACGTGGCCAGGGTGACCGATGCTGCCCCGATCATCGAGGCGTTCAACAAAATGATGGCGAAGATCGTCCCGCTGGCGTGGCCCACATAGTGGCTGAGACCGCGGGCAACGCCCCCGGCGTCGGTAAAGTTGCCGGCCAATGAAGTGTGGCTGAAAGCCGCAGCCGTGACGGCCATGAGAAGCGCAGCAGCGAAGACAGTGATGATGGATCCGAGCACGGTGTCGACCCGCTCGTAGTTGATCCAGCGGGGCGTAATGCGCTTGTCCACAATGTTGGACTGCTGGAAGAACAGCTGCCACGGAGCCACGGTTGTGCCCACGATGGCGATGATGAGCAGGACCGAGGTGGAGTTGAACCCGCCCTTGACGCCAGGGACCACAAATCCGTGGAAGAACGAACCCGCCTTCGGGTGGCTGAAGATGGCCAGGGGGATCACCAGAAAGTTGGCGAAGATGAATACGAACATGAACCTCTCCCAACGGCGGAAGCTGCCGGTAGTGGTCATGACGATCAAGAGGACTGCGGCGAAGGGCACCGAGACGTACTCGCTCACCCCGAAGTAACCGAGAGCCAGGCTGACGCCGATGAACTCCGTGGCGATGGTGAGGAGGTTCAAGATGAACAGGTCGCCTACAGAGAACGCACCCCAGAACTTTCCGAACCGCTCATTGATGAGTCGGGCGTGGCCCACGCCGGTCACGGCACCCAGGCGCACCACCATCTCTTGGTTCACGATGAGGACCGGGATCAGTACGGGAAGGACCCACAGGAGCGTGAGGCCGAAATTCTGCCCGGCCTGGGAGTACGTCGAGATCCCCCCGGCGTCGTTGTCGCCGACCATCACGATCAGCCCGGGTCCCATGATGGCGAAGAGGGTCAAGAGCCGGGTCGACCACGACCGTCGCGCACCGGTGTCGTGCTGGCGGATCGTGCCGAACGCGCCGTGGATGTCGCCCACGTGGGCTTCGTCCAGGACGGCGGTGGCATTCTCGACTTCCCTCGGCTCTTCGGCCATATCTCACCTCCCGACGGTTGTGTCGCCTGAGTGCACCCGATGACAGGCACGCAGACGCCCGTTCAGGACGTGGGCGAGCAAGCGCATCCATACCGCGACCGAGCAAGTATGCCTGTCATCGGTTCTGTTACCGACTGCGAGCGCTCAGCGCTCGTCCTTCATAAGACCCATGTGTGGCCGCCTCGGTCTATGGACACGCTCGGCGACCTTCGGAGTTGGGGCAGGAGTTGCCCCATGCCGACCCACAGGCCTTTGTGGGCCGAACACTTGATCAGCTATCGGCTGTCGATCGTGTTCGGCGGACCGTGAATGTCGCGGGTCTTCGCTTTCGGAGCATCCCTCAGTCCTCTGCTGCCGTGATTCCGAAATCTCGGCGCCATCCATTGGGCAACAGAACTTCGAGCGCATCGTCGACCGTGACGACGCCGAGCATCTTCCGGTGATCGCCATCCATCACTGGAGCGACGGTCAGGTTGAAGTCCGACATCTTGCGCACGGTGGCCCCGAGGTCCCAATCGGCATGGACGTGGGCTGGGTTGGGCCCGATTACCGAAGTCAGAGGTGCCGTGGGCTCACCTTGGATGAGACGAACGGCGGAGACCGACCCGACCACGCTTCCCTCGACATTGGTGGCAAAGACCACATTCAAGGTCTCCGGGGGCGCGGTGCTCGTGTGAATTGCGGCCAAGGCGTTGGCCACCGATTCCGACTCGGGAAGGCATAGGAAGTCCGGACTCATGAGCCCGCCGGCGGTCTCGGGGTTGTAGCTGAGGAGCGAGCGGACCTTGCGCTGTTGGACTTCGGGGAGAAGGTCCAGGATAGGGAGCCGCCGTTCCTGATCAACCTCGGCGATGAGGTCGGCAGCATCGTCGGGCGCCATCGAGGCGAGCAACTGGGCGGCATCGGTGTCCGATCGGCTTCGGACAAACTCGAGTTGGTGCTCGGTGTCGAGCTCTTCGAACACGTCGGCTTCGAGCTCTCGGTCTTGGCCGACGGCCTCGATGATTTCCTCGCCTTCCTCGTGGGAGGCCGCCTCAACCAGATCGGCGATCTGGGCCGGGTGCAACCGGGCCAGTTTGCGGTAGGGGATACGGAGGCGAGCCGACGGGACGTGGGCGACGAAGGGCTCGATACTTTCCCAGTCGACGATCGCTCCCGACCGAATTCCTTGGTCACGGCGCCCGGGTAGGAAGCGGCGGAGGACGGGTCGGCTGGACGGATCAACACCCACAACTTCCCAAACGCCATCGATCCGAGCCAGCTCGATCTCGTTGGCCCGGATGAGACGACCGCCCACGAAGTTGATGAGATGTCGGGCCATGAGGTCCCGAGCGAGCAACAGCTCACCGGGACGCCGCTCGAATCGGCGCAGGTCGACCCGCTCGCCCTCAAATCGCACGCGACCGGGTTCGAACCCGGAAATCTTCCGGATCGGAACGAAGAGGTCACGTCCACCGATGGTGACCACCAGGCCCACGATCGGGGGATGAGGCTGCTCCCCGACCCGGACAATTAGGTCTTGGACGCGCCCTAGTCGGTCGCCCGCCCGATCGACCAGGGGACGCTTGATGACACTGGAAAGATGGAGGATTTCAACTGTCACGGCTCCCTCAATGTCCTGAATCGGCATCCCGAGCAAACCCTAGTGCCTCGTGAACGACGGGCGAGGCAACTGATGATGACGATGGATGATGGTCGGGTTGCCTTGTCATTCCACAGTTCAGGTGGCACGGTTTGCGCCGAAGTGCCGGGGCGGGGGAGGCTTGCACCCTTATGCGCTCAGATGCAAGGGGATTCCGTGCCTAGTTTCGGTCGTCGCCGAGCCAAGGTAAAGGGCCCGAAAAGGCCACCCCCGGTTCCCGAGCGGATCCCGGCCCGCCCTCCGGGCCCGGGTGGTCTACGGATCGCCTTTCTCGTCTACCGGGGGAATCCCCGGTGTGGCGGTCAAGGCGTCTATTCCCGCCATCTCACCCGGGAGTTGGTGGCCCTGGGCCACTCGGTTGAGGTATTCGCCGGCCAACCCTGGCCCGAAGTCGATGAAGGCGTCGGGTTCACTCCGGTGCCCAGTCTGGACCTGTATCGCGATCCCGACCCATTTCGGGTTCCCCACCCCCGTGAATTCCACACGAGCATCGACGCCCTCGAGTTCGGGGTGATGTGTACAGCTGGTTTTCCTGAACCGTGGACGTTCAGCCTCCGGGCCCGCCGGTTGCTGGCCGCTCGCCGCCACGAATTCGATCTGATCCATGACAATCAATGCCTGGGCAAGGGGATGCTGGGGATGATTGACGACGGGTGGCCGCTGCTCACCACCTTGCATCATCCGATCACCGTCGATCGCCAGTTGGCCCTCAGCCACGCCACCAACCCATGGCAACGTTTCACCCAACGCCGGTGGTTCGGCTTTCTGCGGATGCAGGTACGGGTGGCCCGGGCCCTTCCCCGGGTGGTGACGGTGTCGGAGTCGTCGAAGACCGATATCGCCGCGCAGTTGGGGGTGGCGACGGAGCGGATGACCGTCGTCCCGGTGGGCGTCGACCATTCAGTCTTTCGACCACGACCCGATGTGACGCCCGTCCCCGGTCGCATCATGGTCACCTCGTCTTCCGATGTCCCCATGAAGGGATTGGTGCCGCTGTTGGAGGCGGTGGCCAAGCTCCGTACCGAGCGGGAGATCGAATTGGTGGTAGTGGGCAATCCTCGGCCCGAGGGCCGGGTCGCCCGGGCTATCGAACGACTCGACCTGGCGCCCATCGTCCATTGCGTGTCAGGGATCAGCGACGATGAGTTGGCCTGCAACTATGCCCAGGCTCAAGTGGCGGTGGTGCCCTCTCTCTACGAGGGCTTCTCGCTACCGGCCATCGAAGCCATGGCCTGTGGTGTGGCCCTGGTCGCCACCACCGGGGGAGCCCTTCCCGAGGTGGTGGGCGAGGATGGGGTGACCGGACTTCTGGTTCCACCCGATGATCCCGGTGCCCTGGCCGGAGCCATCAAACGGTTGCTTGACGATGCCGAATTGCGGGAACGGCTGGGTACTGCCGGGCGTGAGCGGGTACTCGGTCGGTTCACCTGGAAGGTGACCGCCACCGGCACCGTGGCGGAGTACCGCCGGCTTCTCGATGATCACCGATCCGGCCCGGGCGCGGTGACTGATCCTACGGAGACGTTGACATGTTGACAGTTGACTATCGCAAACTCGGCGTACAGCCTGGCGATCGCCTGCTCGATTTGGGCTGTGGATTCGGTCGCCACGCCTACCAGGCGGCCCGTCTCGGGGCCCAGGTGGTGGCGTTCGACGCCGGCGCCGACGAGGTCCGCCAGGTGCTCGACACGTTCGGGGCGATGGTCGATGCCGGAGAACTCGACGCCGTAAAGAGCCGGGTCGGTTCCGTCCAAGGGGATGCCTTACGCCTCCCCTTTGCCGATGGTTCGTTCGACCGGGTCATCGCGTCCGAGGTACTCGAGCACATCCCCGAGGACGAAACAGCCATGGCCGAGTTGACCCGGGTGCTCCGTCCCGGCGGCTCCATGGCTGTCACCGTGCCCCGGTGTGGACCCGAGTTTGTCAACTGGGCCATCTCCGACGAGTACCACAACGTTCCCGGCGGCCATGTCCGCATCTACCGGCACACCGAACTTTCGCGGCGTCTCGAAGCTACCGGGTTGAACGAGGTCGGAAGCCACCACGCCCACGGATTGCACTCGCCCTATTGGTGGCTCCGTTGCTTGGTCGGACCATCTAAGGATGATCATCCGGCGGTCGCCGCCTACCACCGCCTGTTGGCGTGGGACATCATCAAAGCGCCGAAGGTCACCCGGTATACCGAGCGCGTGCTCAACCCGCTTATTGGCAAAAGCCTGGTGGTGTATCTGCACAAGCCAGTGGTGGCTCAGTACCGTTCGGATGACACCATGGTGAGAACCATCAGCCGATTCGACGTTGAGCCAGCTGTGTCGGCATCGGCATCGGCATCTGCTGCGGCATCGGCATCTGACCCGATGACGGCCGTCGAGGTAGGGGCCAGGGTCGGGGCGTGAGGACGATCCCCGAGGTTCCGGGCATTCTCAGCACTTCCCAAGTGGTGCAGACTGCGCAGTCGATCGCCGATCTCCAGCTTCCTGACGGCATGATCCCGTGGTTCCGCGGGGGTCACTGTGACCCTTGGAACCATGTGGAGGCAGCCATGGCCCTTACCGCCTGCGGCTTCGATGCCGAGGCGGACCGGGCCTACCGGTGGCTGGTCGATACTCAGCTTCCCGACGGCAGTTGGTTCAACTATTACGTGGCCAGCGGGGTCAAAGACGCCCGTCTCGACACCAATGTCTGTGCATATCTGGCTACCGGTGCCTGGCACCGCTATATCTCGACCGGAGAGATCGAGGGACTCGAGGAGCTGTGGCCGGTGGTGGAGGCGGGCGTGGACTTCGTCTTGCATTGGCGGCGGAACGACGGTTCCATCCGTTGGTCGCTCGACGCATCGGGCTTCGTCGAGGAGTACGCGCTGCTCACCGGTTCATCATCGATCTACCACAGCCTCCGTTGTGCCATTGCCTGCGCCGAACGGCTCGGTCACGAACGACCCGACTGGGAGTTCGCCGCCGGTCGCCTGGCCCATGCCATCGCCTACAACCCGTCAGCATTCGCTCCCAAGGTGGAGTTCGCCATGGATTGGTACTACCCGGTGTTGTCGGGCGCCCTCACCGGCCAGGCCGCACGACGCTGCATCGAGGAGTCGTGGTCCACGTTTGTGATGGAGGGCTTCGGAGTCCGGTGCGTGTCGACCGGCGAATGGGTCACCGCCGCCGAGACGGCTGAGTGCGTGCTGGCGCTGGATGCCGCCGGCATGAGCGATGCCGCCCGCCGACTCTTCACCTGGATCCAAGCTCTGCGGAACGAGGACGGTTCGTACTGGACCGGCATGGTGTATCCCGAAGAGTCGACGTTCCCACCGCTCGAACGGTCGACCTACACGGCGGGGGCCATTGTCTTGGCCGCCGACGCCCTCAGCCGGACCACCTTGGCATCGGGGTTGTTCCGTGGTGAGGGTCTGCCGACCCACCTCGACCTGACCGAGCCAGCGCCCGAAGCGCCGATGGAACCGGCCTATCCGTTGCCGGGGTCGGGGTCCTAACCGGAGTCTCCGGACAGTTCTCCTGCCGGAGAGATGGCTACAGAGGAACTCTCGCCCACTAGATCGCGGTGGCTCCGCGACTGTGTCCCCGCACCACGATCTGTGTCCCGATCTGTTGGCCCTTTCTATTGCCGTCAATGAGGCCTCGTGCTAATTCACCAGGATCCGGCCGTCGGGAACGACCTACCTGTGAGTTGCGAGCACTCGGCGAGCGATGTCCATACAGTGGCCCGCCCGCTCGACGGCTTGACGGGCGGTGCCGAGGGCGATGTCGGACGGGTCGTTATTCCGCCTTCGGTTTGAGGGCCACCAGGCGACCAAGATCCTTGGCCAGCGCCACGCCGTCGGGACCGCATGCTCGGAGCAACTCAATGGCCTGACTGTGGGCGTCACCGGCAGAACGCGTCCCGGATCGTATGGCAGGGCGGGTTCAAAGGGTCCGCCGACCTCAGCCTCGCCAGTGCCAGCACCGACCTGGACCCAGCAATCCCCGGCCACCGGTCAGATGGACCTCTTCGGCGGGTTCACCCCCGGCACCGCCTCTCGTTTCGGCGGGGCAGCGTGATCACCCACCGCCATGCGCCGCCAACGCTGACCAAGGCTGTGCCCGATTCATTCAGTACCCGTTCCTAACCCGCTTCAGTACCCGCAGAGAGCCCCACTCGCCATCCTCGACGAACTCACCGGAATCGAGGGCGCCCCGCCACAGATCGTAGGGAGGGCGTCCTCCGTCGGCCGGGTCGGGAAAGACGTCGTGGATGGCCATCCACCCGCCCATGACGACATGGGGGGACCATCCCCGATAGTCAGCCCAGGCCGGCTCTTGGCCGTGACCACCGTCGATGAAACAGAACGCCAGCGGGGTCGACCAGCGTGAGGAAACGGTGGGCGAGTCACCCACCAGGCCGATCACCGAAAGCTCGAGATCGGCACTCACGATGGTCCGCCGCCAGTGGGGGAGGGTGTCGATCCGGCCGGTGTCGGGATTCACCAGCGTGGTGTCGTGGTGCTCCCACCCGGCCTGGTTCTCCTCGGATCCGTGGTGATGGTCGAGACTGAAGAGCACAGCCCCTGTCTTTTCGGCGGCGGCGCCGAGATAGACGCTTGACTTGCCGCACCACGCGCCGACCTCGACGAATGTGGCGTCCTCGAACGTCGCCCCGGCCCGCTCGGCGGCTGAGTAGAGCGCCTCACCTTCGTCGTCGGGCATGAACCCGGTGGTGGCCCGAGCCTGATCGAACAGATGGTCGAGACGGTTCATGGCTTGGGCGGATCCGCCATCGGAGGCGGAAGTGAGGGTGACGTCCATCCGTGCAGCCTCGCACGGCTGGGGCGACCCGGTAGACAGGCGCCTGATGTGGCCGAATTGGAGAAACGCACGAGGCCGAGCTAGCCCCGGACCAGGGTGACCAGGGTGTAAACGGCGAATCCCGCCAGCGCCACGCCCCCGGTTTTGCGGATGATGGCCACCGGCAATACCCGGAGCAGGGCCTTGCCCCCGAACGCAGCCAACGCCGCGGCCGCGGCCAGTCCGGCCATTGCCCCCACGAAGACCGAGATGGCCGAGTGGTACTTGGCGGCCAGGTTGGCCGTCAGTATCTGGGTCAGGTCCCCGAACTCGCCCACCAGAATGACCAGAAACGCCGCGGTGACGGTTCTCAATCCCCGGCGGGCCTGGTCAGCTTCTTCTTCGCCTTTTTCCTCCTCCTCCTTTTCGGGGACAAAGAGCAGGTAGGCGGAACCGGCGGCAAAGAGCGCGGCAGTGACCCCTTCGACCCAGCGATGGGGAAGGAGCTGCAGGAGGCGCCCCACCGCCACGGCCACCGTGACATGGACGGCGAAGGCCAGGGTGGCGCCGATCCATACAGTTACCGGCCGGTAGCGGCTCCCCATGATCAGGACGGCGATCATGGTCTTGTCGGGGAGCTCAGCCAGCAAGATGAGGATGAAAACTGTGAGGGTGACGCCGAGAATCACCGCTTCAGGTTACGGACTCGGAGAACCCCGAGGCGCACGGGGTCACTTTGGGACCCCGCCAACCTTGCAGGGACCTATCATGGGCACTGAAACCGACTGATGATGAGAGGCTGGAAAGCAGCGATGTACGACGCCATTGTTGTAGGCACCGACGGCTCGATGACGGCAAGTGTCGCGGTGCGAAGGGCTGCCGAGCTGGCGGCCAGTAACCCCGGCTCCCGACTGCATCTGGTCAGCGCCTACCGGCCGGTTCAAAAGGATCGGCTGGAGAGTGAACGCCAGGGGATTCCGTCGGATATCGACTGGAAGGTCGGCCCCAGCGAGGATGCCGATGCAATTCTGCGACGCGGGAAGGAAATCGCCGCCGAGGGTGGTGCCACCGACGTCCACGTCCACGCACTCGACGTATCGGCGGCCGATGCCATCCTCGACGTGGCCACCGATGTCAGTGCCGGGTTGATTGTGGTGGGCAACCAGGGAATGACAGGTGCCCGACGCTATCTGTTGGGGAGTGTTCCGAACCGCATTGCTCACCACGCCGAGTGCGACGTGCTGATCGTCAGTACCGGTAACGCCTGATCCTCGGCAACCGGGTCAATCGGTCAGCGGGTCCAACGCTTGGTGGAGATGACCGGCCAGCTGGCCACCCTCACGCTCCCCGAACGCCACATTGACGGCCAGGCGCTCGAGGATCTGTTCGACTGTCTTGCCACCGGCCGGCAGTGGATGCGTTTCGATGAACCGGGTGACCTCGGCGGCCAGAGACGGAGGATTGCACAGCACCCGAACCCCGTCGAGCATGCGGGGCAGGATGTTGGAGGGGAACTTGGACACCATGGTGTCCCACTCGCCGGTGATCCGTTGCCAGATGGCCGGGCCGGTCACCCGGTTGGCTACCAACGACTGGAGAACGAACGGGGCATTTTGGGTACGAACCTCGCCCATGGCCAGATCGAAGGTGCGAGTGGCCAGTTCGGGATCGTCGAATGAGGCCAGTGCGTAGAGGTACCGGTTCTCCTCCTGCGGGGTGGAGGGATTTCGGTAACGGGTGAGAAACGACTCGAATTCCGCTTCACCGCCGGTGGTGGCCACAATGTCGAGAATGGTCGACTCGGTGTCGGGGTGGAGCGCCACGGTGGCCGCCGCCGCGAACCGACGCTGGGCTTCGGTCCGCACCGCCACATCAGCCCCGATCGTCCCGAGCACCCGGAGCAGCGAGGCCCGAAGGGACGGGGTGCGCTCCGAATCGTCGGGCCGTGGGTCCCACCCGAGTTCGGCGACCAACGGGCCGAACAAGGCACGGATCGCCCCCTGTAGGACCGGACGGTCTGTATCGGGGATCACCCGATCGGCCATGCCGATGGCTCCGAGGATGACCGACCAGACACTCGGATCCCTTTCACCCGAATCGGCCAGGGCGCGGGCCAGGCGCAACACGTCGGGAAACGGTCCCTGTCCGGACAATGCCGCCGCCCAGGCATCGGAGACCAGGTTGTATCGCTCCAGGGGGGCAAGGTCACCCATGCCGGTGGCCAGGCGCTCCACCGTGGCCGATGGGTAGGACACCCGATAGAAACCAGATCCACCCGCGTTGACCAGTCGGTTACCCACGGTCCCGGCCGCTCCGCCGCCGGTTCCGTCCAAGAGGACAGGTACGGGGTCAGGGTCACCTTCTTGCAGGGAACGCGACACCACGGGAACCTTCCACGCCGAGCCGATGGCGCCACCCGGATCGCCACGGTAGGAGAAGGGGGTCTGGGAGAGGCTCCCGTCCTCGCCCACCCGGACCAGGGGATAGCCGCCTTGGTTGATCCAGGTGTCCATGATGTCGCGCACCGGCCGCCCGCTGGAGCGCTCGAGGGCGTCCCACAGGTCGGAGGTCTCGGTGTTGGAGTGGCTGTGGATGGTCAGGTAGTCGCGGATGCCATCCCGGAAGACGTCGGGGCCCACGAACTGCTCGAGCATGCGGAGCACGCTCCCACCCTTTTGATAGGTGAGTACGTCGAACATGCCCTGGGCCTCCTCGGGCCTCCCGACCGGGAATTCCACCGGCCGGGTGGCATGGAGACCGTCGACGGCCATGGCCGCCTCGCGTTCGACGCCGAAGCTGACCCAGCGCTGCCACTCGGGCTGGAAGGCGTCGACCGCCAGCACCTCCATGAACGTGGCGAATGCCTCGTTCAGCCAGATGCCGTTCCACCACTTCATGGTGACCAGGTCCCCGAACCACATATGGGCGATCTCGTGGCAGACCACGTCAGCCACCCGCTCGAGTTCGGTGCGGGCCGCTTGGGCCGGATCGACAAGTAGTGCCGACTCCCGGAACGTCACGCAGCCCAGGTTCTCCATGGCACCGAAGGCGAAGTCGGGGATGGCCACCAGATCGAGCTTGTCGGTCGGATAGGGGATGCCGAAGTAGCCGGTGAAGAATCGGAGGGCGTGGGCTCCCACCTCCAGGGCGAACGGGGTGAGGTGGGCCTTACCCGGAGGGTGCACGATGCGCAGGGGCACGCCGTTCACATCCACCGGCTCGGTGGCCTCGAGCAGCCCGACGATGAATGCCACCAGGTACGTGGACATCACCATGGTGGGGGCGAACCGGACCACCTTCTTGCCTCCGGGGGCGGCGGTCTCCTCGACGGCCGGCCCGTTGGAGTAGGCGGCCAGGTTCTCGTCGACCACCAGGGTCACCTCAAAGGTGGCTTTGCGATCGGGCTCGTCCCAGCAGGGGAAGGCCCGACGGGCATCGGTGGCCTCCATTTGGGTGGTGGCGATCACGTGCTCGACGCCGGCCTCATCGGTGAAGGTGGATCGATAGAACCCATGAAGCTTGTCGTTGAGGATTCCGGCGAAGGTGAGGTGCAGTGTGGCCGACCCGGGCGCCAGCGGCTCTCCGAAGGTGAGGGTGGCCCGCTCCTCCTTTTCATCGAGGTCGATGGCGGTCGGACTCAGCGCATTCCCGGCGGGGTTGCCCGGGGTCAGCTCGGCCAAGGTGATGTCGAGCTCGGCGGCGTTCAGGGTGATGGTGTCGACAGCTTGGTGGACAGTCACGTCGATCTCCACGTCACCGGCAAAGGTGGCCGCATCGAGGTCTGGGGTGAGCACCAACCGGTACCGGTGGGGCTCGACAGTGGTGGACAGACGGTACGTGGATGGGTCAGCTGTCGTTGCACTCATTGCGGGCAGGCTACCGTCGCACCGTGCAGAACGAACACGACGACACCCCTGATAAGGAAGCCGGGACCTCGGAGGTCGAATCCGGGGAGGGCCCGACGCTCGATGTGGTGGCCATCGGCAACGCACTGGTCGATGTGCTGGCGTTGGCCAAGGACGCCGATCTCACCCAGCTCGGACTGGTGAAGGGCACCATGGCGCTGGTGGATCTGGCCCGGTCGGAAGCCATCTATGCCACGCTCGGGCCCACGACGGAGGCATCGGGCGGTTCGGCCGCCAACACGGTGGCCGGGGTGGCGGCCCTCGGTGGCCGGGCGGCGTTTCTGGGCCGGGTGGCGGACGATCAACTCGGGCAGGTGTTTACTCACGACATCCGCTCCATCGGCGTGGCCTTCGACCCGACACCCACCAAAGCGGTGGCCGGGAGCGCAGTGACCGGGCACTGCCTGGTGCTGGTGACCGACGACGCCGAACGCACCATGGCTACCCATCTGGGGGTGGCGTCCGACTTCGGTCTCGGCGACCTCCACAGTGCCCACCTGTCCTCCGCTCACGTGCTCTATCTCGAGGGATACCTGTGGGATCAGCCGGCGGCCAAGGCGGGGATGCGGGAGGCCATCGACATCGCCCACACCCATGACGCCGCGGTCGCCCTCACTCTGTCCGACCCGTTCTGCGTCCAGAGTCACCAGGCCGAATTCCTCGAGCTCCTCAACGGCGATCTCGACATGCTGTTCGCCAATGAAGAGGAGATCACCCTGCTGTTCGGAGCCGCGGACTTCGATACGGCCGTCGAGGCTGTTGCCGAGACGGGCATCCTGGCGGTGCTCACCCGCGGTTCGGCCGGCTGCGTGGTGGTCACCGCGTCAGGGCCGATCGCAGTTCCCGCCGCTCCGGTCGATCGGGTGGTCGACACCACCGGAGCCGGTGACCTGTTCGCCGCGGGTTTCCTCTACGGGATCACCAATGGGCTGTCCCCGGAAGCATCGGCTCGCTTGGGCGGGGTGTGCGCGGCGGAGATCATCGCCCACGTCGGAGCCCGGCCTCTGGCCAACCTGCGGGACTTGGCGGTGGCGGCGGGACTGTTCGGCTGACCTGTTCGGCTGAGCAGTTCGGCTGAGCAGTTCGGCTCCATAGCCTGACGCCGCACGGTCGACTCATCCCGTGAGTTTCCGGCGCTGGCTCGGTTGTCACTGCCCAGGGATACGGTCCCTTGATCACCGATGAGCGGGCCCTAGAGGCGGGGCTCACTAGTCCGGTGAGCGCTCCCTACCCGTCCCTGCATCTGAATCTCGGCGAGGTCTATCGCAGCCTGGGCGACGTGGACCGTGCGCGTCATCATCTGGGGCGAGGTCTGGCATCGGTCGCTGCCTCGAGGACGATGGCTACGGCCACATGGTTCTGGGTGGGCTCGATCGACCGGCTGAACGGCTGAACGGCTGACGCTGGTGTTGCCGGCTGACGCTGGTGTTGCCGGCCAGCCAAGTAGCCGTTTAGCCCTGCGGCGTTTCGACCGGGCGGAAGACGAAGGGGAGATCGCTGATCCGTACCAGCACCGAGGCAACTGCCTGCCCGAGAGGGGCCAGGGCGTCATCGAGTTGCGTCGGGTCTTCGAGAGTGGACTCCTCGATGGCACAGGATCCCTCGTAGGACACCTCAATGGCGTACTCCGACCCACCGGGACCCTCGCTGACAACCTGTTCGATGGTGGTGGCACCCCGGTTCAGCGGCTGGTCGCCCAGTACATCGAGATGGTGCGGAACCACCTCGAGGAGCAGACCCGGTTCGGGGGCCACATCCAGCCCCTGCACCCGAAAGGCGATTTCCACCAACAGTTCGGGGAGTTCGTCGGAGTCGTCGTCGATGGCCCAACTCCGGTAAGCGGTTTGGCTCCAGGTGGGCCAGTCGAAGCTGGTGTCGACACGGATGCGCGCCGGGCGCGGCTCCCCGGGCAGGCTGTAGGACGTCTCGAAACTGACATCCCCGAGGAAGACGTCGACCTGAAACCGCTCCTCGACGGCTTGGCGCTGGAGCAGCGCTGCCTCAAACGATCGGCGATGGGATGTAACGATTTGGGCGAACACATGGTCGAGCATGGCGGGGCAGAGGCTACCGTTCTTCCGTGGACGACTCACCCGATCCGAGCCGGCGATCTCCCTGGATGCTCCGGCGGGTCATCTCTTACGCCCATCAAGGTGGGGCATGGGAGGGCCCTTCGTCGACGCTGCATGCGATCCGAGCCGCCCTGGCCGCCGGGGCTACCGGCATCGAACTCGACGTGCACGCCACCTCGGACGGCCATCTGGTGGTTAGTCACGATCCGACGGTCGACCGCACCACCAACGGCTCGGGAAACTTTGCCGACCTGACCTTGGCCGAGGTGCGCACACTCGACAATGCCTATTGGTGGGTACCCGGCGCCGACGTGTCACCCGGGTTGGAGCCGGACAGCTACCTCTTTCGTGGCCGGGCCCCCGATGATCCTGCCTTCGGGGTCGCCACTTTGGAAGAAGTGCTCGAAGAATTCCCGGGGGTGGTGCTCAACCTCGACATCAAACAAACTTCCCCGATGGTGGAGCCGTACGAAGAGGCGCTGGCCATCATGCTGAAGAGTTTTGGGCGAGGTGACGACGTGATCGTGGCGTCGTTTCTGGACAGTGCCACCGACTCGTTTTCATCGTTTGCCCCCGACATCCCTACGTCAGCCGGCACCATGGCGGTGGCTGCCTTCTTTCAGGCGGTGCGGGCGGGTGACGACCCGCTTCCGATGCGCCACGTCGCCTTACAGGTGCCTGCCACCTACGGTGAGCTGACGCTGGTTGACGAAAGGTTCGTCGAAGTGGCCCACCGGGAGGGCCTGGCGGTCCACGTGTGGACCATCGAAGAAGAGTCAGAGATGCAACGCTTGTGCGACCTGGGGGTCGACGGCATCATCACCGATCGACCTACCGCCTTGGTCGGCGTACTCAACGCCCGCCCGGAAGCGTGGCGACCAGGGACGAAAGAAGCGTGAACGTCGGAGTCAGACAGACGAGCCGGAAAGGCTCAGCCCCGACCGCAGTTCGGCTTCTTGCCGTGGTTAGCCTTCTTTTTGGCGCGCAGCTTGCGCTTGTTGGTTCGCTTGGACACAGTTTGAAGATGCTAGTCGGGATACGGGCCCCTGAGCCAACGGGCGGCCACTCGTGACCTGGCTGTTGCGCGAAGGAGATGTGTTGGCGACTGCGGAGGTGGCATCGAACTTTGGCCACCGATCCAAGGGCCTTCTCGGGCGGACCGCCTACGAAGGGGCCATGGTGCTTCCCCACACCCGGGCCGTGCATACCTTGGGGATGAAGTTCGGGATCGACGTGGCCTTCTGCGACAAGGAGATGGTGGTGGTCGGTGTGACAACGTTGGTACCTTGGCGGATGTCATTGCCCCGCCGGGGGGGTCGTTCGGTGATCGAAGCGCAAGCCGGGGCATTCGAACGATGGGGGCTCCGGGTCGGCGACCACCTGGAGCTCCGGTGATGATCGACCCGGAGATCCTTGAAGAGCTCGAGGGTTGGGACGACGACGACGACGGGGGGACGGTTTCAGATGGGGTGGGGTCGGTGGGGCAGGGGAGTGCTGAAAGGGGAGCTCTGGTCCTCGTCGGAACCCCCATCGGCAACCTGGGTGACCTGTCGCCCAGGGCCGTCGACGTTCTGTCCACCGCCGACGTCATCTACTGCGAGGACACCCGGCACTCCCGTAAACTCCTGACTCACGCCGGCATCTCGGGGGTGAGGCTTCGCTCCCTCCACCAGCACAATGAAGTCGACCGGATCGACGAAGTGATTGCGTCGGTCGCCGGAGGCCGGACGGTGGCGGTCGTCAGTGATGCCGGTATGCCCGGGATATCCGACCCCGGGAGTCGGGTTGTGGCCGCGGTCGCAGCAGCCGGCCTGATCATCTCGGTGATTCCCGGACCTTCGGCTGGGCTGGCTGCGCTGGTAGCCAGCGGGTTATCCACCGAGCGATTCTGTTTCGAGGGGTTTCTCCCGCGGTCGGGGAAAGAGCGACGAAGTCGACTGACGACGGTGGCCGAGGAGTCTCGCACCACCGTGCTGTACGAAGCACCGGGTCGCCTGGCTGCCACCTTGGCTGACCTGGCCCGCCAGTGTGGTGACGACCGGGAGGTAGCTGTGGCCCGGGAGTTGACCAAACTCCACGAGGAAATCTGGCGCGGCACGGCCGCCGGCGCAGCATCGTGGGCATCGTCAATGCCAGTTCGGGGAGAAGTGGTCATTGTGCTGGCCGGTGCTCCTGACGTGGAGGTGGATGACGTTGCAGACGGGCCTCTGATCGAGGCTCTGGAAGTCCGTCTCGCTGCCGGCGAGAGAACCCGAGGGGCGGTCGATGCGGTGGCGGCCGAGTTCGGAATCGCCCGTCGTCGGGTGTATGACCTGGCCCTCGCCGCCCGGAATGACGACCCGACCCCCGGTGTTGTATCTCAGGGGACAAAATAGCGATCGCGTTTAAGACTGACCGAGAGAGGCTGGGATGTTCGGGCGAACTGAGTTGGACAAGACGCAGGCGTCAGGGATCGGACCCGGCGACGTCGCCGAAGGGTTGGACAGCGCCACCTTCGCTGCCGGTTGCTTCTGGGGCGTTGAGGAATTCTTCCGGGCCATACCCGGGGTGGTGGATGCCATCTCCGGTTACGAGGGAGGTGAGGTCGACCACCCGTCCTATGAGCAGGTGTGTTCGGGCCGAACCGGGCACGCGGAAGCGGTGCTGGTGATTTTCAACCCGAATCAGGTCTCGTTCGAGACCCTTCTCGAGGAGTTCTGGCGCCACCACGACCCCACCACCCTCAACCGACAGGGACCCGATCACGGCACCCAGTACCGTTCGGCTGTCTTCACTCGCAACGAAGTACAGGAGAAGGCGGCACGGGCCTCCCTCGACGAGTACCAGGTGCGATTCAAGCGGCGCATCGTGACCGAAGTAATGCCGGCGAGCACCTTCTGGCCCGCCGAGGAGTACCACCAGCATTTTTCCGAACGAACCGGGCGTGGTGGTTGCCATGTAGCCAACTGGTGACCGCATAGCTGACGGAAGTAACGAAGTAACCGACAGCGCCGGACCGGCGCACCGCTCGACAACTCCATGATGCGGTCGGCGACCGGGGGCGGGATCGGTACGCTACTGGGCAGTGTCCCGCTACTACGTCACCACCCCGATCTACTACGTCAACGACGCGCCCCACGTCGGCCACGCCTATGCCACCGTCAATGCCGATGCACTGGCCCGCTGGCACCGGCTGATCGGCGACGACGTCTTCTTTCTCACCGGTACCGATGAGCACGGCCAGAAAGTGGCACGGGCCGCTGAAGAACACGGCGTCACCCCCCAGGAGTGGACCGATCAGCTGTCCCCGCGATTCGCGGCGGCATGGGCCGACCTCAACATCTCCAACGACGACTTCATCCGGACCACGGAGCCCCGTCATCATCGGGCCGTGCAGCGGTTTCTGACCAAAATCCATGAGAACGGGTGGATCGTCAAGGACACCTACCGTGGTCTCTACTGCGTACCGTGCGAGCAGTACTACAACGAAGACGAGCTGGTCGACGGCACTCTCTGCCCGGTCCACCTTCGCCCGGTGGAGCTTCTCGAGGAAGACAACTACTTCTTTCGGCTCAGTGCCTTCGAACAGCGGCTGATCGACTGGTATGAGGCGAACCCAGAGGCGGTGGTCCCCGAATCGAAGCGAAACGAGGCGCTGAGCTTCATCAAGGGTGGCTTACGGGACATCTCCATCACCCGGACCTCCATCGACTGGGGTGTCCCGGTCCCGTGGGACGAGCAACACGTCTTCTATGTCTGGTACGACGCGCTGGTCAACTATCTGACCGCCATTGGATATGGCCAGGACATGGAGCGGTTCGAGCAGTGGTGGCCATCGGTTCACCATCTCATCGGCAAGGAGATCATCCGGTTCCATTGCGTGTGGTGGCCCGCCATGTGCATGGCCGCCGGCATCGACCCTCCGGCGCACGTGCAGGTCCACGGATGGTTACTGGTCAGCGGCGTCAAGATGTCGAAATCCAGCCTCAACAAGATCTCTCCCGGCGAGCTCACCGCCGAATTCGGCGTTGATGTGGTGCGCTATCACCTGCTGAGAGATACCCCGTTAGGGTCGGACGGGGACTTCTCAGCTGAAGGGATAGCCAGTCGTTACAACACCGACTTGGCCAACAATCTGGGGAATCTCTTGTCGCGGGTAGCCACGGTGGTCGGATCCAAATGCGGAGGAACGGGTCCCGCTCCGGACCCCGAGAGTCGTCTGGCATCGGTGGCGGTCGAAGTGGTGTCCGAGGTGACCGCCGCGTGGAACGCCGGGCAACCCCATCTGGGCCTCGAAGCGACCTGGAGACTCCTACGGGAGACCAACGCCGAGTTGGAGACCGCCGAGCCCTGGAAGGCCGACCCCGGCCCGGGTGTCGACGCAGTATTGGGCAGCGCCCTCGAGGTACTCCGCCTGGTGTCGGTCCTGGTTGTGCCGGCCATGCCCGCCACCGCCGAGCAGATATGGCGACGGATCGGACTCAGCGGATCTCCGGCTGACCAGCGCCTGCCCGAGGCAGCCGTTTGGGGCGGCTATCCCGGGGGCCTGGACGTGGAGAAGGGTGCCCCGCTCTTTCCACGACGGAAATGAGCCTCACCGGGGCGAATCTGGGTGCCACGGGCAGTGACGGACACCAGGGCGGCCGGCCCAACGATGCCGTCGTCGAGTGGTTTGACTCGCACTGTCATCTTCAATCGGACTACCTCGCAGACGAAGAAGGGGCCGGGGGTCAAGAGGCGGAGACCCATCGAGAGCCTCATGCCACCCGACTGGCCGCGACCATTGCCCGGGCATCGGAAGCCGGGGTGACCCGGATGGTCTGCGTGGGAACTGACGCCACCACCTCCCGGGAGGCAGTGGATCTGGCCCGGAGAATGGCCCGAGCCGATTCGGCGGCCACGGCTGTGGGGGTCCAGATGTGGGCAACCGTTGGGCTTCATCCTCACGATGCCATCAACGGAGTGGAGACCTTGGACTCCATCCTCGGTGCCGAACTGCCGGATCTGGGGGTCGGATCGGACGCCGGTTCAGCCGTCGGATCGGACGTCGGATCGGACGCCGGTTCAGCCGCCGGATCGGACGTCGGATCGGACGCGAATAATCCATCGACAATTGTGGTCGGTATAGGAGAATGCGGACTCGATTATCACTACGATCATTCACCGCGCGACGCGCAGCGTGCCGCGTTCGCCGCACAGATTGGATTGGCCTTCCGCCACCGCCTGGCCCTGGTGATCCATACCCGCGAGGCATGGGACGACACTATCGATATCCTCGTCGCCACCGGCGTCCCTGAGCACACCATCATCCACTGCTTCACCGGAGGACCCGAGGAGGCTCGCCGCTGTCTCGACCTCGGGGCATCGCTCTCCTTCAGTGGGGTGGTTACTTTCAAAACCGCGGTCGAAGTCCGGGAAGCGGCCCAAATCTGCCCGATTGACCGCCTGTTGATCGAAACGGACTCCCCGTTTCTGACCCCGGTGCCCCATCGTGGATCACCCAACGAGCCCGCCCGGGTACCCCTGGTGGGAGCAACAATTGCCGCCGTCAAAGGGGTAAGCAGAGAGTTGGTGGCTGAGGTCTCGACCCGCAATGCCAGAGCCAGTTTCGGCTTGTGAAATTGTGCACTAACTGTTACCAGCGGTAACCATTGTGGCGTCCCGCGTTTGATTCGCGCGCACAAACCTGTCTAGCGTATTGCTTACGGCCGCTGTTTATAGCGGTCGATTTCATTTAAGTCGGCTTGGAGGAGACGGCTTGAATGTGTCCATATACGTCCCCAACGAAGGTGGAGTTCTGAGGACCTCAATCGAACGGAGTGGTCGGCCCGGTGCCGCACTACTCCTCTGTGGAGCGCTACTTATCGTGCCGCTCATCGTCATCCAAACCGGTTCGAATTTGTCTGCGTCCGGGCCCGGCCACGGCCACGCGCACCAAGCGTCGGCCCCGCCAAGCCATGGGGGGTACTTCCCTGCCTGGCAACTGGCTGCAGACAGCATCAAGACATCCGGCCCCGCGGGCACAGCGGCCGGTGGCGTGAACGCAACGGCCACCCCACCAACCACGGTGGCGACCCCTCCACCCACCACCCCACCGACCACGGTGCCGGCCCACATCTACTCCGCGCCGACCACCCAGGTTCAGCGGGTGTGGACCCCACCGACCACGGTGCCGGCTCCGACCACCACCCAGGCTCCTCAGGCCGCCCCGGCCGCCGCCCCGGCTCAGGCCCCAGCGGCCAACTCGAGGACGGGCGTCGTCACCTACTACGACGCCACCCCCGGAACGTGCGCCAGCCCCACGTTGCCGTTCGGCACGGTGGTGACCATCACCAATCCCGCAAACGGGAAGACGGTCAGCTGCACAGTGGACGACCGCGAGGCCGATACGTCGCGACAGATCGACCTGGCCACTGACACCTTCGCTCAGATCGCCCCTCTGTCCCAGGGGGTCATTTCCAATGCCGAGCTGAGCTGGTGACACACTGAGCGTGTGACCCACCGCCGAGCAGACATCCATGCACTGCTTGAGGCAAATGATCTCCATCCCAGTCGGGCCCTCGGACAGAACTTCGTGGCCGACGGCAATACGGTTCGGAAAATTGTCCACCTGGCCGGTATCGGTCCGGGATCCCGGGTGGTGGAGATCGGCGCCGGTCTCGGATCATTGACGTTGGCGTTGGCCGAGGCGGGCGCTTCCGTGACCGCCGTGGAGATCGATCGGCACGTACTTCCGGTGCTCCGGTCCCAGGTCGAACCACTCGGTGTCCGGGTTATCGAGGCAGACGCACTGTCGCTCGACTGGCAGGCCCTCTTGGAAGATGAGATCGGCGCCGATGCCGAGGGCGGGTCTTCGGACGCGGCATGGTCCCTGGTGGCCAATCTCCCTTACAACGTGGCCGTTCCGTTGGTCATCCGGGTACTAGAGGAGGCGCCGCAGGTCTCATCGTTGCTGGTCATGGTCCAACGTGAGGTCGGCGAGCGGTTGGCGGCCGAGGCCGGAGATGAGGCGTACGGGGCGGTATCGGTGAAGGTGGCCTATTGGGCTCGCGCCTCTGTGGTCGGCAGGGTACCGGCTTCGGTCTTTATCCCCCGTCCCAAGGTAGAGTCGGTGCTGGTGCGTCTGGACCGCCGGCCGCCTCCAATGGGAGACAGTGCCAACGTGTCGTACGACCGTCTGTTCACTGTCGTCCGAGCCGGCTTTGCCCACCGTCGCAAGATGCTCCGCCGTTCCTTGGACGGGCTGGTTCAATCCGAAGCATTCGAAGCGGCAGACATCGCACCGACCGTCCGGGCGGAGGAACTGGGCCTGGACGAGTGGGGGAGACTGGCGGCATGGAACCCGACGGAACCGAGCGTCTCGTGAGACAGGGTGATTCCGGGGAGCGCAGTGGGCACGACCAGACCAGCGAGACCGGTGGCACTACCGAAGTGTCGGCTCCGGCCAAACTGACTCTGTCGTTGACGGTCACGGGGGTCCATCCCGACGGGTATCACGAGATCGAATCCGAAATGGTCACTCTCGACCTGGCTGACACGCTGGAGATCGGCCTGGGGGACGGGCTCACCATCGAGAGTGGAGAAAGGCCTCGTGACGCTGAAGTTTCGGGCTCACCCGATGACTTGGCGGCCGATGTTTCGGCGCTCTCGACCGGCCCCGATAATTTGGTCATTCGGGCTCTGCTTGCCGTCGATCGCGCCGCTCGGGTCCGGCTGATCAAAAGGATCCCGGTGGGTGCCGGGCTCGGAGGCGGATCCGCCGACGCTGCGGCCATCCTCCGGTGGGCTGGAAGCACTGATCTCGACGTGGCCGCGAATCTGGGGGCTGACGTCCCGTTCTGTGTAGCCGGAGGACGGGCTCTGGTGAAGGGCATTGGTGAATCAGTGACACCGCTGGTGCATAAAGACGAGGCGTTCACCCTTCTGCTGCTGCCGTTCGGGGTGGATACCGGTGCGGTCTACAGGGCGTGGGACTCGCTGGCTCTCCAGAGATCGTCTCCGCCAGCGGGTGTAGGTAACAATGACCTCGAGATGCCGGCGATTTCGGTAGAACCCCGGCTTGCCCTCTGGCGTGACGTGTTCGCAACCGCCACCGGAGCGGAACCACGGCTGGCCGGAAGCGGATCGACCTGGTTTGTCGAGGGAACGCCGGAATCGTTGGGGCTCGGCGGTCGACGTTCGCTGGCATTGGGTCGGACGTCGGCCCAGCTCATCAGCGTGAGGACAGTTCCCGCCCAGTACACCCCAGTCCGGTAATCGCCCGCCGCCCTGACGGAGGAGTTCTGCCGTCCGGCTGGCCTGCCCCGCAGGACCAGGGTCAGGATCGTTACAGAGCTACTTGCCCGCCCGGCGCTGCCAGCGGGTGGCCTTCAGCATCTTCTTGTGCTTCTTCTTTCGCATGCGCTTACGGCGCTTCTTGATCAGTGATCCCATGTCGTGCGGCAGGCTAGTCGTCCGGGGCGCTCAGCGCCATGTGAGCTGGCATGACCCTCGAGGTTGCTATCCCGGCACTCCGGCAATGAGTGGAATCCAGTACCCGGTGAAGCGATGAGCGATGGCTTCCATCCGGGAGTCCTTGGCATGGGTAGAAGCCTTGGCACCACAGGAGTCTGCGATCCCATAGTGACACCGGCGAACCGGGCTGCCGCCACCAGACCCAACCCGAATCCAAAGACCCGCTATTCCTCGAGACCTGCCTCCTTGGGAGGAGTGATCTCAGGAAGGCTGAATCGGAACAGTGCGCCACCACCAGGCGCCTGTTGCGCCTCCACTGATCCTCCCTCCTCCCGAGCCACCTGGGCGACGATGGCCAGGCCCAAACCGGAACCCGGGAGGCCACGGGCAGTAGGGGCCCGGTAGAAACGGTCGAAGAGGTGATCGATGTCGGATTCGTCGATGCCGTGACCGTGATCCCGAACGATCACCGTCCCGCCCGAGCAACTGATCTCAACCGAACCTCCGTCCGGGCTCCACTTGAGGGCATTGTCGAGCAGGTTCCCGATGGCCCGTTCGATGCGAGGCTTCGAGCCCATGACCCACGATGGTGCGATGAAGGCATTGAACGTCACTCCGCGACTGCGCCCATGAGTGGTGGCGACTCCGACCGTTTCCTCCACCACTGCATGGAGTCCCACCGGCTCTGAGATCGGGGGAGGTTGCTCCCCCCTGGCCAGCTCGGCCAAGTCGGCAACCACGGTGGTCAGTTCATCGAGCTGGGTAAGGACGTCACCGATCAGCACCTCGCGTTCGACCGGCTCGAGCTCATCCATGCGACGCGCCACTTCCATATTGGTCCGAAGGCTGGTCAGTGGGGTCCGCAGTTCGTGGGATGCGTCCAATACCAACTGTCGTTGCGAGTCGCGGGAGGAGTCGAGGGCTTCCAGCAAGCGGTTGAACGCCCGTCTCAGGCGTCCCAACTCGTCCATCCCGCCGGGGTCGAGCCTCCGCGAGACGTCAGTCGTATCGGCCAACTCCTCCACCGTGGAAGTGAGGCTGTTGAGGGGCCCGAGGACAGCGCGACCCACCACCAGACCGAGTAGCACAGCCAGGGCCACCCCCAGAAAGGCGATGATCCACAACGCCAGGGCCAGATGGCCCAGCTCCTGGTTCACCCCGGTGAGGGGGGAGCTCATCTGCAGAGCTCCCCCCGCAGGCATCTCATATGAGGACGAGTTGTAGCCTTCCTGGTAGTGGTAGCCGGGGGCGAGTGGCACTACCAATTCTCGGACTTCGGTTGTTGTCCCGTTGTTGCCAACGGTGGTGGAGAAGAAAAGGGGTGAACCGTTTCCTTGTGACGCTGCCATCTGTTTGACCGCCGCCGGAATGGGGAGCGATTGGGGGTCGTTCGGATTGACGGCACCGTTCGCCCACACGACCTGTGAGCATTGGCCGGCGGTGGTGGGGCTGCAGGCATTGGGAATGTTTTGCTGGTTCACGTTGAACTGCGCCCCTTGCGAGAGGTTGACGTCGATCGATCCCACCAGCGAGTTGTGGGCCACCACGTAGGCGGCGATCGAGCCGAGGACCACCGCCATCATCACGGCGATGGTTGCCGCCATCACCAGGCGAGTGCGGAACGTCATGTTTCACGCAGTACGTAGCCGACACCCCGGGCAGTGTGAATGAGCCGAGGTTCGGCGGCTTCTTCGGTCTTGCGCCGCAGGTAGCCCACGTAGACCGCCAGTGAGTTGGTGCCGGAGTCGAAGGTGTACCCCCATACACGGTCGAGGATCATCTCGCGGGTCAAGACCTGGCGAGGGTGACGAAGCAACAGTTCGAGCAGGTCGTACTCGATCCGGGTGAGCGAGAACTCGCGTGTACCCCGGGAGGCGACGCGGCTGGCCGGGTCGAGACTGAGGTCGGCGAACCGGAGGATTTCATTCGAATCATCGTGGCGACGGCGCAGGAGTGCCCGCAACCGGGCCAGAAGCTCGGCGAGGGCAAATGGCTTCACGAGGTAATCGTCGGCGCCGGCATCGAGTCCCTGGACCCGATCGCTGATGGCATCGCGGGCCGTCAGCATCAGGACCGGGGTGTCGTCGCCCGCGGCCCGAAGGCGTCGGCAGACTTCGAGTCCATCAATGGTCGGCAACCCGATATCGAGGACTACCGCGTCCGGGGGCCGGATAGCGATGTCTTCGAGGGCCTGCGGACCGTCGATGGCCAACGACACGTCGTACCCCTCGAGTTTCAGCGCCCGGTGCAGCGCCCCGCTCACAGCTGGATCGTCATCGACGACAAGCACCCTCATCAGGGCGGGAGCCTACCGGGGCAATCCTTCGAGTCCGTGGCACGGGTGGGATCGGCGCCGGAGGCCGTGGCAAGTCCGTGACCCAGGCGGCGGAGGCGGCGGAGGCGGCGGAGGCGGTGGAGGCGGTGGCGTACCTACCTCGTGGTCCAGACCACCGGCGGACCACCGGCGCAGCACCGATCGTTGCCAAGCGGCGTTGTCCATCGCCTAACCTGGAGTCACACCCACCTATCCATCAGGTGAACGTTCCGAGGTAGTTCAATCGGCAGAACGCTGGCCTTTGGAGCCAGATGTTGGAGGTTCGAGCCCTCCCCTCGGAGCCGAGATTCGCCCGATTCCGATTTCCGATTGATATCGACCCGGACGGATCGCTTCCGACTTACCCCTTGGGATTACGGGACCGGCTGCGCAGCCGTCCCCGGATGGCCTGGTCGAGGATGACCTTGCGTAGGCGCACCGACTTCGGGGTCACCTCGACACATTCGTCGTCGGCGATGAACTCCAGGGCTTGCTCCAGTGAGAGCAGCAACGGAGGTGTGAGGCGGATGGCCTCGTCGGCGGTGGCCGACCGCACGTTGGTGAGCTTCTTCTCCTTGATCGGGTTGACGTCCATCTCCTCATCCCGGGCGTTCTCTCCGATCACCATGCCCTCGTATACCTCGGTACCCGGGCCGACGAGCAGCATGCCCCGCTCCTGGAGACTCATCAGTGTGTAACCGGTGGTCATCCCTCGCCTGTCGGCCACCATCGAGCCGTTCCGCTTGGTCTTGAGCTCGCCGTGCCATGGCTCCCATCCGTCGAAGACATGGTGCAGCATGCCGGTGCCCCGGGTCGCGGTCATGAACTCGGTGCGAAAGCCGACCAGGCCGCGGGCGGGTACCCGGTAGTCCATGCGGACCCATCCGGTGCCGTGGTTGACCATCTCGATGAGCGTGGCCTTGCGGAGCGCCATCAACTGGGTCACCACACCGAGATAGTCATCGGGAACATCGATGGCCACCCGCTCCATGGGCTCGTTGAGTTTGCCGTCGATCTCCCTGGTAACCACCTGGGGTTTTCCCACCGTCATTTCAAAACCCTCGCGCCGCATGGTCTCGACCAGCACCGCCAACTGGAGCTCGCCCCGGCCTTGGACTTCCCAGGTGTCGGGGCGTTCGGTCGTGTTGACCCGCAGGGCCACGTTCCCGACCAGTTCGGCATCGAGCCGGCTGAGGATCTGGCGGGCGGTGAGTTTCGAACCGTCGGTGCCGGCCAATGGCGACGTGTTGATCCCGATGGTCATGGATAAGCTGGGTTCGTCCACGGTAATGACGGGCAGGGGCCTCGGATCGTCAGGATCGGCCAGGGTCTCACCGATGGTGATCTCCGCCATACCTGCCACCGCGGCGATCTCACCCGGGCCGGCTTCGGCGGCGTCAACCCGGTCCAACGCATCAGTGATGTAGAGCTCGGTGATCTTGGTCCGTTCGATGGTCCCGTCCAGCTTGCACCAGGCCACCGTGGAACCCTTGCGGAGAGTGCCGTTCCGGATTCGGCAAATAGCCAGTCGGCCCAGATAGGGGGAAGCGTCGAGGTTCGACACGATGGCCTGCAAGGGAACATCCGTGTCGAACTGCGGGGCCGGGATGCTGTCCAAAATGGCCTGGAACAACGGTTCGAGGTCAGTTCCTTCCACGCCCCGTTCGGTGGCGGCCCACCCGGCCCGGGCATTGGAGTAGAGGATGGGGAAGTCGATCTGATGCTCGTCGGCATCGAGATCCAAAAACAGCTCCTCCACCTCGTTGACAACTTCTTCGATTCGGGCGTCGGGACGATCGACCTTGTTGACCACTAACACCACCGGCAGTCGTGCCTGAAGGGCTTTGCGGAGGACGAATCGGGTCTGGGGGAGGGGTCCTTCGGACGCGTCGACCAGGAGTAATACCCCGTCGACCATTGTCAATCCGCGTTCCACTTCGCCGCCGAAGTCGGCGTGACCCGGCGTGTCGATAATGTTGATCTTCACCCCGCCATGGAGCACCGCAGTGTTCTTGGCCAGGATTGTGATGCCCTTTTCGCGCTCGAGATCACCGGAGTCCATGACCCGTTCGTTGACCGACTGATTGGCCCGGAAGGCACCGGACTGCCAGAGCATGGCATCGACCAGCGTCGTCTTCCCATGGTCGACGTGGGCCACGATGGCCACATTGCGGATGTCGTCACGGGTCTGCATAGGCATAAGGAGAGCAGGATACTCTCGCTGGCTAGGGGCACCGACCGGCTGCCGGCCGGCACCGATCGGCTGTCGGCCGGGACCGACCGGCTGTTGGCCGGGACCGACTGCCGCCGACAGGGGCGCTACCGCCGTCGACCCAGTGATCCGGCGGTCAATACGACTTGGGCAGGCCCAATGAGTGCTGAGCCACGAAATTCAGGATCATCTCGCGGCTGACGGGAGCAATTCGAAGAAGTCGGGCCATGCCCCACAGGTCGGCGAGCCCGTACTCGGACGACATGCCGTTGCCTCCGTGGGTCTGAATTGACTGATCGAGCGCGGCCAGGGTGGCCTCGGCCGCCGCGTACTTGGCCATGTTGGCCACCTCGCCCGCCGCCGGGGAGTCGCCGTCGAAGTCACAGAGCCACGCAGCCTTGTCGGTCATCACCCGGGCCAGTTCGACCTCGATCTTGGCCTTGGCCAGCGGGTGGGAGATGCCCTGATGGCGCCCGATGGGTGTTCCCCACACCTCTCGCTCACGGGCGTAGGCGGACGCCTTGTCCAACACGTAGCGGCTGATGCCATTGGCCATGGATGCTGACAGGATGCGTTCCGGATTGAGGCCGAAGAAGACCTGGCGCAGCCCTTCGCCCTCCGCCCCGATGAGCCGGTCCTCCTCGACCTCGACATTGTCGAAGAACAAGGTGAACTGCTTCTCCGGCGCGGTGATCTCCACCGGGAGGACCTGCTTCTCGAGTCCTGGTGTATCGGTGTCCACTACGAACAGGGACATCCGTCCCCGACCGGTGTCGGGGTCCACGCCCGATCGGGTGACTACCAGAATCGCCTCGGCTTCGTCTACCCCCGAGATGTAGTACTTCGTCCCGTTGAGCCGGTAGATGTCCCCGTCTTTGGCGGCGGTGAGTGACAGGTTGTGCGAGTTGGAACCGGCATCGGGCTCGGTGATGGCGAAGGCCATCTTCAGCTCGCCGGTGGCGAAGCGGGGGAGCCAGCGCTGCTTTTGGGCGTCAGTCCCGAATTTGGCGATGATGGTGGCGCAGATGGCCGGCGATACCACCATGATCAAGAGTGGGCAGCCGGCGGCGGCCAGTTCCTCGGCCACCAGGGCCAGTTCAGTGATGCCGCCCCCGCCACCGCCGTACTCCTCGGGCACGCTGACCCCGAGGAACCCGGGCTCGGCCATGGCGTTCCACAGCTCTTCGGTGCGCTCATCGGCCCGGGCCTTGGCCACGTAGTACTCGTGTCCGAACTTGGAGGCGATGGCACTGACCGCCTCGCGCAGCATCAGATGCTCGTCGGATTGTTTGAAGTCCATGGTGCTACTCCTTTGGCCGTTCAGGGGGATCAGCGCGATCAGGCAGGAGGCTGACCGGGATGTCGACCAGCCGGCTCCGAAGGTGCTCGCCCAGGCTCTTGGCCTGAGGGTCGGGGCGGGTAGATGAGGCTACCCCTTCCCCCAACAGGCCCACCACCACGAAGTTGATGGCACGCAGCTTGGGAAACCCGAATCGCTGGACGACGAGATCATCGGCTTCGGGTAGCAGGCTCCGGAACCGGTCGACGGTCAGGAAGGCATCCAACCATGCCCACCCGGCATCGGATCGAGCCCACAATCCCACGTTGGCGTTGCCCCCTTTGTCACCCGAACGAGCCCCGATGATGGTCCCTAAGGGCAGGTGCTCGGTGGGACCGGCCGCGGGCACAGCGGCCGGGGTCGCCTCCTCGTCAACCGGATCGGACTCGCCGGTGACCAGATAGGCCGTGTGGGGAACCGCCACCCGCCGGCCGTCGGTGTGGACCACCTCGGGAATCACCAGATCGGCCGGAACCAAGGTCCACCAATAGACACCGTAGGTGGAACCTGCCGTGGGAAGTGAGGTCAAGTGGAGCCCGGGATACCCGGCCAGGGCCAACTCGGTGGCGGCATCGGAGAACGCCCGCCCCACCCGGTCCCCATCGGCATCCTTCACGGTGATCCGTAACTGGGCCGCCGCCTCGGCGTTGATGGGAGCATCAGGCTTATCGGTGCGAATGAGCCGGGTGTCGTACTCGGCGAAGCTCTCGGGTCCGCCCAGCTTCGCGTCCAGGGCGGCCAGGGTGAGCTCGGCCTTGGCTTCGATGTCCAACCCGGTGAGGACGAAGGTCATGGTATTGCGCCACCCGCCCAACAGGTTGAGGCAGACCTTGATGCGCTCGGGGGCGGGCCGTCCCCTGATCCCCGAGATCCGTACCCGGTCGTCACCGGCGGCGGCCAAGTCCAAGGTGTCGAATCGGGCCACCACATCGGTATTGGGATACTCGGGCCCGGCGATCTCATAGAGCAGCTGGGCGGTGACCGTGCCGATCGACACTTCGCCACAGGTGCCCGGGTGCTTGGTGATGACCGACGAGCCGTCCTCGGCGACTTCGGAGATGGGAAAGCCCGGGTGTTCGAGCCCAGGGACCTCGGTGAAGAAGGCGTAGTTGCCCCCGGTGGCCTGAGGCCCGCACTCGATCACGTGACCGGCTGCCACCGCCCCGGCCAGTCGGTCCCAGTCGGTGGGGACCATCCGTGGTGCCAGGCGGCCGGGCCCACCACCAGCGACGCGTCGGTGATCCGGGGACAGATGACCACGTCGGCACCGTTGGACAGCGCCTCCACGATGGGCCGGGCCCCGAGGTAGGCGTTCGCCGTGACCACCTTGCCGGTGGCTTCGGCCAGGAGTTGACCGGTGTCGAGGTGACTGAGCGGGTGCCCGTGGCGTTGCAACTCGTCGATACGCGGCATGAGGTCATCGTCTTCGACGTGGGCCACCGACACCGAGAGCCCGAGCCGGTCCGAGAGGAGCCGGACCTGTTCGGCCAGCCGGCTGGATTGAGGCCACCGGCGTTGGTGACCACCTTGATGCCGCGATCCGAACAGGTACCGAGCACCGCCTCCATTTGGGAGAGAAAGGTGCGAGCCCAACCCTTGGAGGCGTCGCGTTGGCGACTCTTCCACAGGATGAGCATGGTCAGTTCGGCCAGCCAGTCGCCGGTGAGGAAATCGATGGGCCCACCGTCGACCATCTCTGTGGCCGCGGACAGACGATCGCCGTAGAACCCCGAGCAGTTGGCGATGCGCAGCGGCGCGGTCACGATTCAGAGTCTTCCATCACCATCGTCACCATCATCACCACCAGCACCTGCCCGGTCTCGACCTGATCGCCCACCGATACATCGACTTCACTGACCGTGCCGGCGGCGGAGGCGTGAATGGCATGCTCCATCTTCATGGCTTCGAGCACGACCAGCAGCTGTCCCGGCTCCACCTCGTCCCCTACGGCCACCGCCACTCGGACCACCCCACCCGGCATCGGCGCCAGTGAGGATCCCGGAGCCACCTGACTGCCGGGGATGGGGAACCGCTCGTGCTCGACCAACACCGATGACCCGTCGCTTCCGTCCACGTAGGTGGTCCTACCCACCCGCTCGAGGCGGTACCGACGGGTGATGTTCTCGACGGTGAGGGCGACCATCCCCGGCTCCGCCGACACGACCCGTACGTCGACCGGAGTGCCGTCGATCTCGACCTGGTCCAGTCGCTGCCCCGAGCGATCGAACCGATCGAACCGATAGCCCACGGCCACCACGCCGTGGTGGGAATCGAAGGTGGAGACCTGCAACGCCGAGGGGCTGTTCCGGAAGCCGGTGGGGATGTGGGGTTGTACACGGGCCTGCGACCGGCGCTGGGCCTGGGCACCGAGGGCGGCAGCCAGCGCGTGCCGTTCGGTCGCCGCCCGGTCGGCCAGAGGCTCGGCCAGGGTGCCGAGCCCAACACGATCGAGAAAGCCGGTGTCGGTGTCCCCTCGTCGGAAGCCGGCGTGGCGAAGGGTCCGGACCAGAAGGTCTCGGTTGGTGGCCACCCCGTGGATCCGGGACCCGTCCAGCGTGGCGGCCAGAGTTGAGGTTGCCTCGTCCCGGGTCGGGGCATGGACGATGACCTTGGCCAACATCGGGTCGTAGTGGGGGCTGACCACGCTTCCCAACTCGACCCCGCTCTCGATCCGGACCCCGCTCTGTGGGCCGCCGATCGGGATCTCGAAACTATGGAGGGTGCCGGTGGAAGGGAGCCACCCCGAGGCGGGGTCCTCGGCGTAGAGACGGGCCTCGATGGCATGGCCGACCGGGCCGGCATCCACGGCGGCGTGGACCTCGGGGGGCAATGCCGCACCTGAGGCGATGAGCAACTGCAAGCGCACCAGGTCGAGGCCGGTGATCGCCTCGGTGACCGGGTGCTCCACCTGCAACCGGGTGTTCATCTCGAGGAAGTACGGATCGCCGTGTTCATCGAGCACGAACTCGACGGTGCCGGCATTTTCGTATCCCACCGCCCGCGACGCCGACAACGCCGCCTCGGTGAGGCGGGCACGCAATTCGGCGGTGACCACCGGGGAGGGCGCCTCCTCGATGATCTTTTGGTGCCGCCGTTGAATGCTGCACTCGCGCTCGAACAGCGCCACCGTGTCCCCGTAGCGATCGGCCAGCACCTGCACCTCGATATGGCGGGGATCCTTCACATACCGCTCGAGGAAGACGGTGTCATCACCGAATGCTGACCGAGCCTCGCGCCGGGCACCGGAGAGGGCCTCGGCCAGGTCCTCGGGTCCGGGGACGATCCGCATGCCGCGTCCACCTCCACCGGCCGACGCTTTGACCAGCAGGGGCCAGCCCAGGGAGTCGACCTCTTCCCCGGTGGGGACGACGTCACCAATCACGGTGATCGACGGCAGAGTCGGGACACCCGCGGTCCGCATCAGTTCTTTGGACCCGACCTTGGAGCCCATGGCATCGATGGCGTCGGCCGACGGGCCCACCCATACCAGGCCCGCCCCGTTCACCGCCCGGGCAGCCGGGCCCGACTCCGACAGAAAGCCGTATCCGGGGTGGACAGCATCGGCGGAGCACCGGGAAGCGGCATCCAGGATGAGATCGATCCGGAGGTAGGTGTCGGCCGGGGAGAAGCCCACCAGTCGGACGGCCAGGTCGGCTTCCGCCACATGAGGGCTGTCGGCGTCTGCGTCGGAATAGACGGCCACGCAGATGATTCCCATGGCGTGGGCGGAACGCATGATGCGTCTGGCGATCTCGCCGCGGTTGGCGATGAGCAGGGTACGGATGGGTGTGACGATGTGTGGGATCGGCGGCGTCATCGGTTCTTCGGTCCTACATCCGGAACACGCCGTAGCCACGGGTGCCGGTGATGGGTTGGTTGTCGATGACCGAAAGGCACATGCCGAGCACGGTCCGGGTGTCGCGGGGGTCGATGATGCCATCGTCGTAGAGGCGGGCGGTCAGGAACAGGGGTAACGACTCGGCTTCGATCTGGGCCTCCACCATCTCGCGCATGGCGGCGTCGGCCTCCTCGTCGAACGGGACCCCCTTGGCCGCGGCCGACTGCCGGCCCACGATGGAGAGCACCCCGGCCAACTGAGCCGGTCCCATCACCGCCGAGCGAGCGTTGGGCCAGGCGAAGAGGAAGCGGGGGTCGTAGGCGCGGCCGCACATGCCGTAGTTGCCTGCACCATAGGAGGCTCCGATGTTGACGGTGAGGTGGGGGACCGACGAGTTGGACACTGCATTGATCATCTGGGCCCCGTGCTTGATGATCCCGGCCTGCTCGTACTCCTTGCCCACCATGTATCCGGTGGTGTTCTGCAGAAAGATGAGCGGGACGTCAATCTGATTCGCCAGCTGAATGAACTGGGTCGCCTTGTGGGCCTCTTGCGAGAACAGCACGCCCCTGTGGTTGGCCAGAATCCCCACCGGGTACCCGTGGATCGATCCCCATCCGGTGACCAGGCTCGCGCCGTACAGAGGCTTGAACTCGTCGAACCGGGAACCATCCACCACCCGGGCCAGTACCTCCCGGGGGTCGAAGGGAACCTTGGGGTCAGCCGAGGCGATACCCAGGAGCTCGTCGGGGTCGTGGACCGGGGGGTCGGCGGGCTGGCTGGGGCCGGCCCCGCGTTTCCGCCAGTTGAGACGGCTGACGATCTGGCGGCCCAATCGGATGGCGTCGGGCTCGTCGACGGCCAGTGCATCGGCCAGGCCCGAGACCCGGGCGTGCATGGAGGCGCCACCCAATTCCTCGTCGTTCGACTCTTCGCCGGTTGCCATCTTGACCAGTGGGGGCCCTCCGAGGAACACCTTGGAGCGCTCCTCGATCATGACGATGTAGTCGCTCATACCGGGGACGTAGGCGCCGCCGGCGGTGGAGTTGCCGAAGACAAGTGCCACAGTGGGAAGCGTGGCGGCCGACTGCCGGGTGAGGTCCCGGAATGCCCGCCCTCCCGGAATGAACAGCTCGGCCTGGGAGGGGAGGTCGGCTCCGCCCGACTCCACCAGATTGATGGTGGGAAGGCGGTTGGCCAGGGCGATATCCGAACCCCGGGCACCTTTCTTGAAGGTGAACGGGTTCATGGCACCACCTCGGACGGTGGGATCGTTGGCCGAGATGTAGCACTCGATTCCCTCCACCACCCCGATCCCGGTGATCGACGAGGCACCCACCGCGAACTGACTGCCCCACCCGGCCAGTGGGCAGAGCTCCAAAAAGGCGGTGTCCCTATCGAGGAGGAGTTCGATCCGTTCGCGGGCGGGCAGCTTGCCCCGCTCCCGATGCCGGGCCACGTACCGCTCGCCACCGCCGGCCCGGGCGGAGGCCAGTTGCTCGTCGACCAGGGCCACGGCCGCCTCCAGGGCGGCCCGATTGGCCCGGTAGGTGTCCGAGGTCACATCGACGGTGGTGGGGAGGGTGGGCATGGTGTTTACCTAGGATGTATGCCGGTGCTGAGGGTATGTGCTGCATACACCCGCCGGACGTGGGAAGAATAGGCCGAATGAACAACGTGGCGTCCAACACGCTGGTACCGATGATGCCTCCGGAGGTTTCCTCATGGTGATTCGTACATTCCCCCAGTCGTATCCCGACGAGTGGGGCTCCCACAGTGACTCGAAACGGGTGAGGGCAGTGGCGACCACGCCCCGGGCCGGCGGATCCGCCCGGCACCTCACCGCGGTGGTGCTGGCGGCGGGTGAGGGAACCCGGATGAGGTCGGCCCGGCCCAAGCCGTTGCACCGGTTGTGCGGCCGCCCCATGGTGCTTCACGTCCTCGATGCCCTGGCCGAACTGTCGGTCACCCGGGTGGTGGTGGTCGTGGGTCATCGGGCGGAATGGGTGACCAAGACACTGATCGAACACGCCCCGACCGGAATGGCCATCGAGTTCGTCGAACAGGTGGGGCAACGGGGCACCGGTGATGCGATGTCGGTGGCGCTCACCGGGCTACCCGATGACGAAGGTGATGAAGAGAGCGATGTGGTGGTACTCCCGGGCGACACCCCACTGCTGCGACCGACCACTCTGGCGCGCCTGGTCCGCCACCATCGCGAGTCCGAAGCGGCGGCCACATTGCTGACGGCAGAGATCGACGAGCCGGCTGGCTACGGGCGGGTGGTTCGGGGTCGCAATGACAGCGTGGCCCGGGTGGTTGAGCAAGGTGACGCCACCGAAGAGGAACTCGAGGTGAAGGAAGTCAACACTTCGATCTACTGCTTCCGCCGAAGTGTGCTGGCGCCCTCGCTGCGCCGGCTGAGTCCGGCCAACGCCCAAGGTGAGTACTACCTTACCGACGTGGTGGGGGTCCTCTATGAGGCCGGGCACAACGTGGGCTCCATGGTGGTGGTGGACACCATGGAGGTGGCCGGGGTCAATGACCGGGCCCAACTGGCCGTGGCCGAAGCGGAGCTCCGAGATCGGATCAACGAGCGATGGATGCGCCGGGGGGTCACCATGTGGGATCCGGAACGCACCTATATCGACGCCGATGTGCGCCTGGGGACGGACGTGGTGTTGTTGCCGGGGGTAATCCTGCAGGGGACATGCGAGATTGACGAACATGCCGAGATCGGTCCCAACGCTCACCTGGTCGACACCAAGGTGGGGGAGGGTGCGGTGGTGATGGCCAGTGTCTGCCGACGTTCGGTGATCGGGCACGATGCCAGGGTGGGACCGTTCGCCGTCCTGGTGGAGGGTTCGGAGGTTGCCGCCGGTTCGGTGGTGGGAGCCACCGGGGCTGTCGGTTCGTCGTCTGGTCTGTTGTCTGGTCCGGCGACGGGAGCCGGGCCGCCCACCGACGAGCCCACCGACGAGCCCACCGACGAGCCCACCGACGAGCCCACCGACGAGCCGGATTCGGCGCGGTAGCGTCGGACCATGGAATTCACCCCCCGCCGGCGCATTGAATTGGTTTCCGGACGATCGCATCCGGCGTTGGCCAAGGACATCGCCGACCAGTTGGGGGTGGAGTTGGGCGAGGCGAACCTCCGGGAGTTCGCCAACGGTGAAATCCACTGCCGCTACGGCAAGTCGATGCGAGGAAGCGATGTGTTCATCATTCAGACCCACTGTGGTCCGGTGAACGACTCCATCATGGAGCACCTCATCATGATCGACGCGGCCAAGCGGGCCTCGGCCAAACGGATCACCGCGGTGTGCCCCTACTACGGATACTCGCGACAGGACCGGAAGGCCACCGGCCGCGAACCGATCACCGCTAAGCTGGTGGCCGACATGCTGTCGGTGGCCGGTGCGGACCGGGTGGTCAGCGTGGATCTCCACTCCGGCCAGATTCAGGGGTTCTTCGACGTCCCCTTCGACCACCTGACCGCCGCACCGGTACTGGTGGATTACTTGCGGGCCCAGGGCACCGAGGATTTGGTTGTGGTGGCGCCCGATGCCGGACGGGTGAAAGTGGCCGAGCGATTCAGTCAGCACCTGTCGGCGGATCTGGCCGTGGTGCACAAGCGGAGGCCTCGGGGGACCGCCAACCAGGTGGAGGCCCTGCAGGTGGTGGGAGACATCGCCGGTCGTCGGTGCGTCTTGATCGACGACATGATCGACACGGCCGGGACCATCGTGGCCGCCGCCGATCTGCTGGCCGAACGGGGAGCGGCAGAGGTGTGGTGCATGGCCACCCACGCGGTGTTGTCGGATCCGGCGGTGGACAGGTTGAAGAATTCAGCCCTCACCAAAGTGGTGGTGACCGACACGTTGCCCATTCCGTCGGATCATTACTTCGACAAACTCGAGGTGTTGACGGTGGCCAAGTTGATTTCGGATGCCATCGGGGCTGTGTTCGAGGATTCTTCGGTATCGGAGATCTTCGGCGGGGAGAACCTGGCCTGAGTCGAGATCCTTAGCTCGCTATTCCACGGCCGAGGGACGGTGGTGGATCGTCGGGCTATTCCGGCATCCCAACCCGCCTGCGTCGCCCAAGCACCCATGCGCGCCACTGACCCACCCGTTGGTGGTGACGGCAACGGAGAGTGAGCTACTCCAGCTCGAAGAGCGGTGGCGGTCGTGGTGACCCGGGCGGTTTGTGAGGTGCCTGCGCCGACGACAACGGCCCCGAAGC
>Ga0208079_1000004_pt1:0-137500 | contig 143984 bp, 137 predicted proteins | sample NGESurdeep092012_5_FD_184474 | JGI IMG/M metagenome (GOLD analysis project Ga0208079, IMG submission 184474) | Arctic peat soil microbial communities from Barrow, Alaska - NGEE Surface sample 210-2 deep-092012 (SPAdes) | ecosystem: Environmental > Terrestrial > Soil > Wetlands > Peat ... | reverse complement strand
GTGAGCAGCTGTCGGATGAAACCCTCAGTCTGGTTGTACTGCCCTTCACCGAAGTCCACATGACGGATGGTTCCCGTCGCGTCGATGAGATATTCGGCCGGCCAGTACTGATTCTGATAGGCGTTCCACGTGGAGTACTGATTGTCGAAGGCGATCGGGTAGGTCACCCCGAGCTGTTGTGCGGCCAAGGTGATATTGGAGGTCACGTGCTCGAAAGCGAATTCCGGCGTGTGAACACCGACGATAGTCAAGCCGTCCGCGCCATATGCCCGATTCCACGCCTCGAGGTGCGGGAGTGTCCGTTGACAGTTAATGCACCAGTACGTCCAGAAGTCGACCAGCACCACCTTGCCCTTCAACCCCACGATCGACAACGGGCGTCCGTTGGGCGTATTCAACCAGCGATCAATCCCGGTAAAGGCCGGGGCGCTACCGCAGTGCTCGAGGGTGGGGTAGGCATCGGCACACGCCGCTAGGGCACCCGTTCCGCTTTCCCCGGTGACCCCACCCAGTGCGGTCTTGGCCGCCGAGTTGCTCTCGATATGACTCTGTAGTGCATCGGTATATCCGGGAAGAGCCCGCTGCAGGCCGGACGTCAGATTGAATCCGATGGCCAATGCCGTCACCAGGAGAACGACTCCGACCCCTTTGCGGACCAAGGCGGTTCGGGTACGGACAATTTTCATCCGGCCCACCAGGCGCTGTCCGGCCATGGCGAATGCCAAGAGGGGGACGGCCACACCCAGCGCAAAGGCCACTGTCAGCGTCACCGCCGAGAGCCCGATGCGATGGTTGGCACTGACGACGGCGATCGCCGCCAGCACCGGGCCCGCACACGGCACGAAGAGCAGGCCGAGACTGAGCCCGGACACCAGTCCCCCTCCTCCGGTGTGCTGGCGGCCCCGGGCCAACCGAACGAAGGGACGCCCAAGGATGTCCCCGACCGAGGGGACAATCAAACCGAGGGCCACCACGCCCAATATCGCCAGGCCGACGTCTCGGAGGAAGTCCTGAGGAAGCCCCAACAGGCTGAGAAGGGATGTCCCGATGAGGGTGAAAGCGCTGAAGCTCACGACCAGGCCGCCCACCACCGCCAGTGGACGGCCAAGGTGGTGACGATCGTCCTGTCCTCCTGGAGCTGCCCCGGCCGCGAACAACACCGGGACCACCGGGATAATGCACGGCGAGATACCGGTAGCCAGACCCCCGAGGAATCCGATGATGATGAGAACCGGCATGGGTCAGCATCCCACCGCATTCGCCGTCTGGGTCGCCGCGAAGGATCTGGACCAGACCGCCTGCTTCTTCCCCGTGGCCATCAGGCCGAGGAGGCCCCGCTCTCCGAAACAGTCACCCGGCTCTTGTCCGCCTGCAATCGCAGGACGAAGCGTTCCATCTGTGCCGCCACCGCCACCGGTCCCGCCCCGCCCGGCGTAGTCCGACGGGTGACCGCCACGCCAGGCTCGAGCAACGCCACCGCATCGGCCCCGAGCGCCGGATGGGCTTCCACCAATTCACCCAGGGGTACGTGCCGCTCCAGCGAGTCCCGAACCAGGCCACCGACCACACTGTGGGCCTGGCGAAAGGGCATTCCCTTTTCCACCAGCCATTCGGCCAGGTCCACTGCGGCCGCAGCGGGCCCATCGGCGGCCGCTTGCATGCGTTGGGCATTGAACCTCAGCGTGCGGAGTACGCCGGCCATGGCCACCAAGGCCAGGTGCACCTGATCCACCGAATCGAAGAGAGGCTCCTTATCCTCCTGTAAGTCCCGGTTGTAGGAGAGGGGAAGACCCTTCAAGGTGACAAGAAGTCCTGTCAGGTTCCCGATCAGCCGCCCGGTTTTACCCCGGGCCAACTCAGCGACGTCCGGGTTTTTCTTCTGCGGGAGCATCGAGCTACCGGTGGCAAACGCATCGTCGAGGACGGCGAAACCGAACTCTTCGGTCGACCACACCACCAACTCCTCGCCGATGCGCGACAAATGGATCCCGAGGAGAGCAAGGTCGAACAAGGTCTCGGCCACGAAGTCACGGTCGGAGACGGCATCGAGCGAGTTCTCGAATCGGGCACTGAACCCGAGATCCTCCGCCACGCCGTCAGGGTCCAACGGCAACGACGACCCGGCCAACGCCCCGGCCCCCAGGGGAGACACATCGAGCCGGGAGGCGGTGGCGATCAGCCGATCGACGTCGCGGGACAATGCCCACCCGTGGGCGAGAAGATGGTGGGAGAGTAACACCGGCTGGGCCCGCTGCAGGTGGGTATAGCCGGGGAGATATACCCCGCCGGCCTCTTGGGCCCGGGCCAGCAACACATCTTGAAGACCGATCACATCGGAGGCGATCCCGAAGACCGCCCGTTTGGTGTAGAGCCGGAGGTCGGTGGCGACCTGATCATTTCGACTGCGGCCGGTATGCAGTTTGGCCCCCACGTCACCGGCGATTTCCGTGACCCGCCGTTCCACCGCGGTGTGGATGTCCTCGTCGTCAGGCACAAACTTGAACGTGTCGGCGGCCAACTCCCGTTCGACCTGATCGAGGGCGGCCAGCAAGGTGGCCACCTCTTCCTCGTCCAGAATCCCTCCGCGGCCCAAACCCCGGACATGGGCCCTCGACCCGACCAGGTCGTCGGTGGCCAGGTGGCGGTCGTAATGGAGGCTGACCGAAAAAGCCATGACCTCGTCAGCGGTGCCACCCCCCAGGCGACCGTGCCACAGGGTCATCAAGCCCCGCCGCCATGGGGAGCGTCATCCCGGGTACGAGCAACTTGTTTGGCCGACCAAGTGGCCACGCCCAAGCCCCACAACCGAACGAAACCCTCGGCGTCCTGATGCCGGAACGTATCCGTAGCGTCGTAGGTGGCCAGACCGTGATCGTAGAGCCCGATCGGGCTCCGGCGCCCGACCACAAAACATTGGCCGGGTTCGAGATGAAGCCGTACCTCGCCGGTGACGTGGCGTTGTGATTCGACGAAAAAAGCGTCGAGCGCTTGCTTCAATGGTGAGAACCACAACCCGTCGTAGACCAATTCCGACCAACGGGGCTCGAGGCGCGCCTTCTCATGAAGGAGATCGCGCTCGAGGGTGAGGTCCTCAAGATCGGCGTGGGCCAGCAACAGTGCCAACGCCCCCGGGCATTCATAAGTCTCTCGGCTCTTGATACCCACCCGACGGCTCTCCACCATATCGAGGCGGCCCCATCCATACGAGCCCACCACGCGGTTTACCTCCGCGATCAACAACTCGGGGCTGAGCTGTCGGCCGTCCACCGACACCGGGATGCCCGATTCAAAGCCGATCACCACTTCGGTGGGCTCGACTGCCGTGGGCCGGGTCATCGTGTAGACGTCGGCCGGAGGCTGGTTCCACGGGTCTTCAATGACTCCACACTCGATGGCCCTACCCCACAGGTTCTCGTCGATGGAGTACAGCTTTTCTTTGGTCACCGACAACGGGATGTCCCACTTGGCGGCGTATTCGATACTGTCCTCGCGGGTAAGTCCCCACACCCGGGCGGGGGCAATGACCTCGAGGTCGGGCGCCAATGCCCGGGTGCCGACCTCGAAACGCACCTGGTCGTTGCCCTTGCCGGTGCACCCGTGGGCCACTGCCGAGGCACCATGCCGGCGGGCCTCGGCCACCAGGTGGCGGACGATGACAGGGCGCGACAGAGCTGAGACCAGCGGATACTTCCCTTCGTATTTGGCGTTGGCCAACAAGGCGGGCATGCAGAAGTCCTCGGCCATCTCGGCGCGGGCGTCGATGACGGTGGCCTCGATAGCGCCTGCCGCCAGAGCGCGTTTGCGGATGGCGTCCCAGTCCTCGTTCTTCGAGTCGGCGGCCTGGCCCACATCAACCGCCACCGCGATGACCTCTACCCCGTGATTTTCCATCAACCACCGCACGGCGATCGAAGTGTCCAGTCCCCCGCTGTAGGCCAATACCACCCGTTGAGCCATGGTCATCTCCTTGCCTGTTTCTTCACTTGTCGCTTCGGTTTGATGCCGGACACTGCCGCCAGCTGTTCCGCCACCCGCGCACCACCCGTGGCTTCTGATGCCACCACCAACACGGTGTCGTCCCCGGCCACCGTGCCGATGACCCCGGGGAAGCCGCTCCGATCGAGGGCCGATCCTACGACATGGGCGGAGCCCGGCGGCGTGCGCAGCACAATCAGATTTCCCGAATGGTCCGCCTCCACCACCCACTCCCCCAGGACCCGGCGGAGGTGGTCCTCGGGGGCCACCTGTTGGGACGGCAACTCGGGAAGCGCATAGGCGGTATCACCGCCGGGGAGCCTCACCTTCAGGGCTCCCAACTCCTCCAGGTCGCGCGAGACAGTGGTCTGAGTTGCCTCGACCCCCTCCCCCGCCAATAATTCCACCAGGTGTGTCTGGCTGCCCACCGCCATGGTTTCGAGCAGTTTTGTGATGCGGTGTTGACGTTGGTGTTTGGTCATCTTCACCGGTGGCCGCCCTTGGCCAAGGATGCAGCATCGACTCCCCGGACCCACGCCAGCAGACCCCGCATGGCGTGCATCCGGTTGGTCGCCTGTTGCCACACCACACTCTGAGGACCGTCCACAACTCCGGCGCTGATCTCCTCACCCCGGTGGGCAGGAAGGCAATGGAGTACCACTGCACCCTCCCTTGTCCCTTTCATCAGTTCTTCGTTAACCTCGAATCCACGGAAAGCCTCGAGCCGGGCCGCCGACTCCGCCTCCTGGCCCATTGATGTCCAGACATCGGTGTAGACGGCATCGACGCCTTCGACCGCCTCGGTAGGATCGGTGGTCACCACCAGGTCACCACCGAAGGAACGCACCAGTGCCACGTCGGCATCTGTCGGTCCGAAACCGACAGGGGAAGCTACCCGGGTGGGCATGCCCACCATGGACGAGGCGATAGCCAACGAACGCCACACATTGTTGGCATCACCTACGTAGGCGATGGTGCGCTCGGGTAGTGCATCGGCACCAAAGTGCTGACGGATGGTGAGCAGATCAGCCAGGGCCTGGCATGGATGGGCCACGTCGGACAACAGGTTGATGACCGGCACCGTGGCGTCGGCGGCATCGAGGGCAGCGGTCATGCGAACCAACGATCCGTGGTCGATGACCCTGGCGCACAGCACCGAGTGATAACAGGCCAGGGTCAGTGCGACATCGCCAGCCGGTTCCCGGACATCGAGACCTACCTCGTGTCCCTGTATGTAGACGGGATGACCGCCGAGGGCCACCGTCGCCATCTCGGTACTGTTCCGGCTGCGATTGGACGGCTTTTCGAAGACCAGGGCCACACCCTGCCCCTCTAGAACCGGAGGCAACGACGCCGGATCTGCGGCGGCCAGGGCCAACACCGCAGAAAGGCCCTCCGTTCCCAGATCGTCAATATCGAGAACATGCCGGAGTGCACCCATCATTCGCCCCCTTGTCTTTCTTCAGCCGCCACCGTGATCCCCGATGAGTCGGACCCGAAGACCGCAGTCAGTCGACCCAGAATCCGGCCCAGGATCCCCAGGGCCCTGTCGATGTCAGCATCCGTTACCAACAAGGAGGGGGCGAACCGCAAGACATCCTGGCGTGGTGCGTTGATGACCAGACCGGCTTCGAGTGACTCGCTCACGGCGCCAACCGCAAATTGGTTGGAGAGGACGGCCCCCAGCAACAGGCCTTCGCCCCTCACCGACACCACGCCAGGAAGTCTCTCCAGGCCTGCCCGCAACCGAGCCCCCGAAACGGTCGCCCGTTGGGGCACGTCTTCGGATTCCATGACAGACAACGTGGCCCTGGCCGCGGCCATGGCCAGTGGTTGACCACCAAAGGTACTGCCGTGGTCGCCCGGAACGAACGCGGCGGCCACCTCCGGACGGGCCCAGCAGGCTCCGATCGGCATGCCATTCCCCAGCGCCTTGGCCATCGTCACGACATCGGGTTCGAGCCCGAGATGTTGAAAGCCGAACCAACGGCCCGTCCGGCCCAGCCCTGTCTGGATCTCGTCCACCATCAGCAGGATGTTGCGATCGGTGCAGAGTTGCCTGAGGCCGACCAGGTAGTCCGACGATGGCATCACCACGCCCGCCTCGCCCATGATCGGCTCCACCAGTACTGCCGCCACCCGGGTCGGGTCGCACGCCGCATCCATGGCGTCGAGATCATCGAAGGCCACGTGATCAAAACCCTCGGGAAGAGGCAGAAAGGGTGCCTGCTTCTCGGGTTGTCCGGTGGCGGCGAGGGTGGCCAGGGTCCGACCGTGAAAGGCATGCCAGGTGGTGACCACCCCGAAGCGATCGGGACCGGCCCACCGACGAGCCAGTTTCAGGGCACATTCATTGGCTTCGGCACCCGAGTTGGCGAAGAACACCTGGCCGCCAACCCGTTCGACGCCGCCACCGATCAGGCGATCGAGGGTGACCGCCACTTCGGGCCCGATGGTATTTCCGAACAGATTCGAAACGTGGCAGAGGGTGGCCGCCTGATCGGCAATGGCCTGGGCCACCACGGGGTGTGCATGTCCCAGAGCGGTGACTGCCAGTCCGGACAGGAAGTCGAGGTACTGCTTCCCGTCGGTGTCGTAGAGCGTGCTGCCCGCGCCCCGGACGAAGGTGACAGGCGGCTCGGCGTAGGTGTGCATCAGAGCTGAGCGGTCGATTCCAGTCATAGTGTCGCTCCCACGCCCGAGTCCCCACCTGCGCCTTCACTTGCGCTCACCATGGTCCCGACACCCTCGTCGGTAAAGATCTCGAGTAGGAGCGCATGAGGTGTCCGGCCATCGAGAATGTGGGCCCGACTCACACCGGCGCGCACCGCACGGGCGCATGACTCCACCTTGGGGATCATTCCCCCGTTGGCCGCACCCGATGCCACCAGAGCATCGAGTTCGTCGGCGGTGATCCGTTTGATCAGCGTCGACGGATCATCAGGAACTGACCGGAGCCCCGACACATCGGTGAGGAAGACAATTTTCTCGGCATGGAGGGCCGCGGCCAATGCGCCGGCGGCGGTGTCAGCGTTGATGTTGAAGGCTTGTCCGGTGTGATCGGTGCCGATGGTGGCCACCACCGGAATCAAACCCTGGGCCAGTAATTGATGGACGATGACCGGGTCGACATCGACCACGTCGCCGACGTACCCGAGAGCCTCGGAACGGGCGACAGCCGTGATCAAGTTGGCGTCTTCCCCGGAAAGACCGACGGACAGAGCCCCATGGACATTCACCGCGCTCACGATGTCGCGGTTCACCTTGCCCACAAGCACCATGCGGACCAGGTCGATGGTGTCAGCGTCGGTAACCCTAAAGCCGTCCTTGAACTCGGTTTCCTTCCCCACCCGGGCCATGAGCGCGCCGATCTGGGGGCCGCCTCCGTGGACGACCACCGGGAGCATCCCGACTGAACGCATCAACACGATGTCCTCGGCGAACGACGCCAATGCCGCCGCCTCATCGATGGCCTCTTCGCCGTCTTTGGCCTGCAACACGTTGCCGCCGTACTTGACCACCACCACTTTCCCCCAGAATCGGCGAATGTAGGGAAGCGACTCGACCAGCACACTGGTCTTGGCCTCAGGGGGAATCGCGGGCACGGTTCCGGCATCGACCGAGGCGTTGTTCCCGGTCATGACGTCGTCCTGTTCTCGTCGATATAGCCGTATCCGAGATCGACGGTCATGGCCATGCCGTTCCCGTCGGCCAGATTGAGCTCGCAGTGAATGTCCACCATGGACCCCGCCAGATGGGCGGTCACGGCCGCCTGATCGTGCTCAACGGTTATCCCGCCCCGGCATACCACCACGTCGCCGTAGGCGATGGTGAGCTTGTCCATGTCGAAGGCGACACCAGCAGAACCCAACTCCGATGCGATCCTGCCCCAATACGGGTCCTCACCGTTCAGCGAGCATTTCACCAGCAGTGACTCCGCTACCTTGCGGGCTGCCTGATGGGCCTGGCCGTCCGAATGCGCACCGGTAACCCGCACATGGGCGATCTTCGACGCTCCCTCGGCGTCGGCAGCCATCTGGCCGGCCAGGTCCGCACACGCCTCGGTGACCGCATCGACGACCACGTTGGGGTCGGCGGGACCTGATCGACCCGAGGCCATCAACGTGACGGTGTCATTGGTCGAGGTACAACCGTCGACGGTCATCGAGTTGAACGAATCGCGGACGGCGATCCGGAGCAGATCAGCGAGAGGACCAGGTTCGACGGCCGCGTCGGTAGTCAAAAAAGCCAGCATGGTGGCCATATTCGGGGCGAGCATGCCGGCCCCCTTGGCCATGCCGGCCACCGAGAACCCCGATCCTTGGATCAGGACCTCCTTCCGAGCGGAGTCAGTGGTCAGAATGCCGCTGGCGGCGTCTTCGGCAGCCTGGGCCGAGCCTGACCGGGCAGCCAGCAGCAAGGGGATGCCGGCTTCGATCGGGCCCATGGGGAGTTGAAAGCTGATCAGGCCGGTGGAACACACCAACACTTCCTCGACTGGCACACCGAGGTCGGCTGCCACCAGTTCACACATCAGCGCCGCGTTCCTCTTGCCCTCGGCGCCGGTGGCAGCATTGGCGTTGCCACTGCTGACAACCACGGCGGCGGCCCTGCCCCCGGTGGCGAGCATGTGATCCCGGCTGACCTGAACGGGAGCGGCGGCAGCCAGGTTGGTGGTGAAGGTGGCGGCAGTGGGGACCGCCGCCCCGTCGTCGGTAGCCACGAGCGCCAAATCGAGAGCGCCGGAGGCCTTGATCCCCGACGCCAGGCCGGATGCCACAAAACCTTTGGGAGTGGTGATGCTCATGGGTACATCCCCGCCATGGGAAGCCCGGTGACCTCAGGCAGACCGAGGGCCAGGTTGGCACATTGGACGGCTTGACCGGACGCACCCTTGACCAGATTGTCGATGGCGGCGATGGCCACCAACCACCCGGTCCGGGGATCCACCCGGACCGTGATGTGAGCGCAATTTGATCCTGCAGTGGCCTTGGTCGACGGTGAAGCCTCGCTGACCACCACAAACGGCTCGTCCCGGTAGAAGTGGTCGAGGATGTCCAGGGCTGACTCGGTGGTCAGGGCGGACCGGCCTTCGACAGGAGTGGTCGGCCGGGCGTAGCAGGTGGCCAGGATGCCCCTGACCATGGGCGCCAGGTGCGGCGTGAACAGAACTTCAGCACTGAGACTCTGCTCCATCTCCGCGGTGTGCCGATGATCCAACAGACCGTAGGCGGTGAAGTCCTCGTCGACCGTGCCGAAATGGAGGGCCGCTTTCGGAGCCCGCCCCGCTCCCGACACGCCACTGGCGGCGTCAACGATGATGGCCGACGAAGAGATCACACCGACCCTGACAAAGGGGGCCAACGCCAGGATCGCCGCGGTGGGATAGCACCCGGGTACAGCAATCAGTCGGGTGTCGCGGAGTTCCTCTCGATGTAACTCAGGCAGCCCATAGACAAAGTGGGCAAGTAGTTCGGGCACGGTGTGCTCTGCTCCGTACCAGATCGGGTACAGGCCAGCGTTGTGGAGCCTGAAGTCGGCAGCCAGGTCCACGATGACCCCAACTTGCGGCATCACCTCGGGCACCAGGTGCTGGGACTCACCGTGGGGAAGGGCCAGAAAGACCACGTCGAGTCCTTCGAGAGCGGCCGGATCGGTCACCGCATAGCTCAACGATGGGTAGGCACCTGCGAGTGACGGGGTGTGCACTGCCACCTTTTCCCCGGCATGGGTGCCGGCAGTGGCCACCACCACATCGAGATCTGGATGGGCGGCACACAACCTGAGCAGTTCCACTCCGGCGTACCCGGAAGCACCGACCACTCCGACAGTCCTGCTCACGGTCGACCCGTCCATTCACTCATCACGCAAGTATATGCACATTAGCGCATGTTTATGCAACTGGCTGTCGGGCCGAGGTGAGTGGGGACGCGGTTCTCGGGCTCTTGACCCCCGACCTTCCTCTCGATACCGTCGGAACCATCCCGGATCGCCGAGCGCAGGGACCCTATCGGGGGAAGCGCGGCCCACGCTGATCAATGCACCTGGAGCTCAGATATGCCTGCCGACAGTCAATCCGGTCCCTTTTCCGTCCCCTTTATCTCCGGAACCACACCGCCGACGTCTCTCAATGACTACGACGAAGACCCGGCGGTGACGGCACTCCTTGACGGCGTGCCCGAATTTGGACCTACCTATCTCGCCCTGGTGGAGGAATTCGACGATGACCCGGGTGGACCGGCCATCTTCACCGAGTTGGCTGACATCGTGTCTGAGCGGCTCATCGCGGTGGAAACCGAGCGACCGGTCCTGGAGCGGGCGCTTGCCGCCATCGAGTCGGTCGCCCGCGCTGGGGGCGACGCTTGCGAACTGATCGGCTACGCCTTTCTCGACAGCCTTTCACCCGAAGACCGTCGCCTCATTACCCCGTGGTTGGGGGCTACCACTCGTTCGATCCTCGACGACCTGGATGCCGGTCCGGCATAGATCCAAATGCCTCATCTTCCGTCTCGCCCGTGACCTGGTCTCTCCTTTGGCTTATGAATTGTTTCCACCTTTGAGCGAATGCCAATTCTCATTCGCTCAAAGGTGAGACCAGACAAACTTGGGAATCCCGGCGTCTGTGACATACCGTGGCGCCGCGTCGCTCAACGAGGGATTCGGGTCAGTGGGCCACTCGCCGAGTGCCATAGTCTCTGAGCTATCGGGGTTGCCCCGGGTGCTTCCCAACCAGAACCAAGGAGCCCATTGCCGACCGCAGGTCTCATGCACGGAACCCGATTGGCCGAAGAGATCGTTGCCCACAGCGCCCAACGCGCTGCGGAGTTCCCGGCTCGTTTCGGCGTCAAACCGTGCCTGGCCACGGTCATCGTGGGCGATGACCCGGCGTCGGTCACCTACGTCAAAATGAAGCAGAACCGATGTCACAAGGCGGGGATCGACTCTCGGCATGTCTCACTCCTCGCCGCCACGACAACTGAAGTCGTCAGGGCAATCACAACACTCTCCGATGATTCGACGGTTCATGGCATTTTGTTGCAGCACCCAAGCCCGCCGCAGATCGACGAGCCCGCCGCATTTGAGGCAATAGTTCCCGAAAAGGATGTCGATGGGGTCACCCCGCACTCCTTCGCCGCCATGGCATTCGGCCGCCCCGGATTTGTGTCTTGCACACCGGGCGGGATCATGCGGCTGCTCGACGCCTACGGCGTCGACCCCTCCGGCAGGCACGCGGTGGTGATCGGACGAAGCCCGATCCTGGGGAAGCCCGTCGGAATGCTATTGCTCGGGCGTGACGCCACGGTCACCTACTGCCATTCCAAAACGCAGGACCTGCCATCGATTGTCCAAAGCGCCGACATCGTGGTGGCCGCCGTCGGCCGCCCGGAGTTCGTCAAGGGAGCATGGCTCAAACCCGGCGTTGTCGTCATCGATGCCGGCTACAACGCCGGCAATGTCGGTGATGTCGCCTTCGACGAGGCGGCGGAGCGGGCCAGTCTTATTACACCGGTGCCGGGGGGTGTTGGTCCGATGACCATTGCACTCCTCATGGAGCAGACAGTGGACGCGGCGTTTCAGCAAGCAGCCGTATCGTGATGGGCTCCCGACCCACCTCAGAAACACATCCGAGACTGCTAACGCAGTGCGGCCTTGCCACCCTTTTCGACGGCAGCTATACAACGACTCCGCAACTCGGCGAGTTCTTCGTCATTAAGAGTGTGATCGATCGAACAGAGTCGGAGCCGGAACGCCAAACTTCGTCGCCCCTCGCCCACGACGTCCCCCCGGAACACATCGAAGAGCTCCACTGACTCCAACTGGTCTCCCCCGGCTCGGCGAAGAGCTCGTTCCACGCCGCCGGCTGGAATGTCATTGTCGACGGCGAAGGCCAAGTCAAGATCGGAGGAGGGGAACCGACTGATGGGTCGGGACACTTCGGGCTTGCGAGGCACACTGTCCCGATCCAGCAGTGTGCCGATGTCCAAATCGAGCCAGCCAACCCGCCGAGCCCGCCCGTCCCGTCCGAGCAAGCCGAGGGAACCGACGATATAGGGATCGAGCTCGCCGACCACGCCCAGCTGAGTCGGTTTCCAGGTGATCCCGAACTCATCCGGCGGGGTCTCCACCACGCTGGACAATCCGGCTGATCGATAGGCATGCAACACGGCGGTGGTTGGCCCCCCGGCCGCCAACATGCTCCAGTCGGCGATGGCCAAGGCTTCGGCGATGGCATGCCAGGCGGCGACCGCCGTCCAGGCGTCATCCCCTTCAGCGCAGAACACCGCACAGAGTCTCTCCGACATGTCGGCCGGCGGCCCATCCTCGGGGTCGACCGGCGGACTTTCGGGATAGTGGAACACCGTGCCCACTTCGAAGAGTCGGATATCCCCTTGGCGGCGTTCGGAGTTGTAGATCACCGCGCGCACCAGACCCGGAACCATCGACGTCCGCAAATAACGCTCGGACTCCACCAGCGGGTTGGTGACTTCAATGTACGGAGGGTCGACCCCCGACATGGTCTGGTCAAAGTCGGTCACAAAGGTGGAGGTCCACGCTTCGGAAGCCCCGAGACCACAGAGGACCTCTTTCAGCCTGCGCCGATCCCGTTGATAGACGGTGAGGCGTCCGGGCTGAGGCCACGCCGGCATCCGACGAGGTAGTCGCGAATAGCCATACGTGCGTGCGACTTCCTCGATGATGTCGCTTTCGCCCATCGGAGCCGGGCGGATGTCGGGCCGAAAGGTCGGCACCCTCACCTGGAGTACCCCGGCATCGGGACCCTCGTCATCGGCCCGAACTTCCTCGGCCGTAATCCCTATCGGGTCCAATAAGGCGGCGATCTGCGAGGCGGTAAACCCGGTACCCAGCAGATCGTTGACCCGCGACGCCCGGACCGCCAGCTTCACCGGAGTGGGGACGTCACCCCTGATATCGATGGTCCCCGACGCCACCGACGCGGTGCTTCCTGCTGTCATCGCCAGCAATTCACAGAACCGATCAGCCGCCCGGTCGATACCCTCGGGGTCGCACCCTCGCTCATACCGGGCGGAAGCCTCGGTCCGCAACGCCAGGCGCTTCGAGGTCCGGGCGATGGCCATGGGAACGAAGTAAGCGGTCTCGAGCAGTACCCGGGTCGTGTCTGCCCCAATCTCCGAAGATGCCCCGCCCATGACTCCACCGATCCCCACCGGCGTTCCTTCCGCGTCACAGATCAAGCAGTCTTCGCCGGTATCATCGAGTCCCGGCCCAGGGCGCCCCAGCACCCGGACGACACCGTCGAGCGTGGTAATCGTCTCCCCCTGGGCCGCCCGCCGGATGACCAATCCCCCACCTCCGAGTCGATCAAGATCGTAGGGGTGGGTGGGTTGCCCCAACTCGAGCATCACGTAGTTGGACGCATCGACCACATTGTTGATGGACCGCATTCCGGCCAAGCTCAACCGATGGGCCAGCCATTTCGGCGACGGCCCCACCACCACTCCGGTGATGACCCGAGCGGTGAAACGCGGGCACAACTCGGCGTCATCCACCCGAACCGACGTCAACGTCTCGATCGACGCGCCCTCGTCGCCCACGCCGGCACTCGCTCTGCCATCCACCACCGGGATAGTAAACGGGAGGCCCAGACGAGCGGCCAGATCCCGGGCCACGCCGGCAATACTCCAGGCGTCAGGGCGGTTGGCCTCGACAGCTATGTCAAAGACGACGTCGGTCTCGATCCCCATGGCTTCAGTGAACCGCTGTCCGGGATGGGCGTCCTCCACCCGGTTCAACACCATAATCCCCTCACCGTCGTCGGTCAGCTCGAGCTCACGACCGGAACAGAGCATCCCGTTGGAGACCACGCCCTTCATTTTGCGGCGACCGATGGCAAACCCACCGGGGAGGACCGCTCCGACCGGCGCCAGGGGAACCAGGTCTCCCACTTCAAAATTCCACGCCCCGCACACCACCTCGATCGGTCCGTCGCCAGCGTCGACCACAATCCGCCGGATCTTGTCGGCACCGCTGATCAGAGCGATCTCGTCCACCCGCGCAATAACTACATCTCCCAACCCCTCGCCCACGCGTTGGATCTCTTCGACCACCAGGCCGAGGTCGTCGAGGGTGGCGCCCAAGCCGGCCGGATCCCCATCGAATGGGGCGAAGTCTCGAAGCCACGAAAGCGGTACGCGCACTGCTCTCCTCTCAGGTTCGGCGCATCAGAACTGGCGCAAGAAGCGGATGTCGTTCTCGTTCAATGCCCGCATGTCGGCGATCTGATGGCGCATCTGGGCACAGCGGTCGATCCCGAAGCCGAAGGCAAACCCCGTCCATTGGTCGGGATCGATGCCCACCGCATCGAACACCGCCGGGTCGACCATGCCGCAACCACCGAGCTCGATCCAACCGGTCTGCGAGCAGGTACGGCATCCGTCACCGTGACAGATCGTGCAGGTCACTTCGAACTCAGCCGATGGCTCGGTGAAGGGGAAGTATGCCGGGCGCAGCCGCGAGTGGATGTCGGAGCCGAAGTATGCGGTGGTGAATACCTCGATGGTTCCGGCCAGGTCGGCGAAGGTGATGCCCTTGTCCACCACCAGTCCTTCGATTTGGTGAAAGACCGGCAGATGGCGCGCATCGGGCGTATCCCGCCGATAACAGCGCCCGGGCATGACGGCGTGGATGGGCAGACCGCCATTCACCACTGCGGCTTCCATCAGATGAATCTGTACCGGCGACGTGTGGGTCCGGAGCAGGGTGGACTCGGGAGTCCCCAGGTTGAGGTAGAAGGTGTCCCACATCCCGCGGGCCGGGTGGGCCGGCGGGATGTTCAGCGCTCCGAAATTGAACCAGTCGGTTTCGATATCCGGGCCCTCCGCCACCTCAAAGCCCATCCCGACGAAGACATCTTCGAGCGCATCGCGGGTCTGGGACACCAAGTGGAGATGGCCACGAGTCGGCGAGCTCCTGACGGTGCCGGGAATGAACTCGGACAGGTCGATGCGGTCAGACTCCATTGTCGCCTGCATTTCGGCAAACCTGATCTCGGTGCGCCGGCGTTCCACCAGGGCATCAATGGTGGTGCGTGCCTCGTTGAGGAGCCGGCCGAGTTCCTTGCGGGCCTCGGGTTCAAGAGCCCCGAGCGCACGGTGCGCTTCGGCCAACGGGGATCTTTTACCACCCACCTCGGTGGCCACCTGTCGGATGGCTTCGGTGGTCCTGGCCGCCGAAATGGCCACCTCGGCATCCTTGACCAACCCATCGATATCGAGAGCAGTGCTCATGGCCGAGGACCTCCTGTCTCATCGTTCGGGTCAGCCGGGGACGAATCCATCTCGGCAATCGTAGAACGCCTCTGGCCCTCCCCCTCCGTGCGCCTTTGGCGCAACGCCTCAAAGCAGAGCACGGCTGCCGACACACTCACGTTGAGCGACTCGGCCTGGCCGGCCATCGGGATCGACACACAAGCGTCCAACACTTCAATGACCGCATCGCTCAGACCCGATGCCTCGTTTCCGAGCACGATCGCTACCCGGTCCCGCCAGTCAAATGTGGTGTAATCGGCGCCACCCCGCACCACCGTTCCCACTGTCGTGAAGCCGCGCTGGTGGAGATCCTGCACCACTTCGATGACATCCCCTCCCATGACGATCGGCGTGTGAAACACCGAACCGGCTGATGCTCGCACCGTCTTGGGGTTGGTCGGGTCGACAGTGCCGTCACAGCAGACCACGGCATCAACCCCTGAGGCATCAGCGGTTCGGATCACCGTTCCGGCGTTGCCGGGGTCCCGAACATCGGCACAAACCAGCACCATCGAGGATGCGGCTACATCCTCGATGGATGCCGGCACGAACCCGATCACGGCCAGCACCGGCTGGGGGGTCACCGTGTCAGCCACCCGCTCAATGACCCCGGGTCCCAGGTCGAAGATCCGGGCACCGCTCTCGAACGAGCGCGCCGCGACCTCGGCCACTACTGGGTTGGACCGTCCATCAGGGGCGATGTAGACCGACTCGACGGCCGCGCCTGAAGCCAGAGCGACCGACAGCAGCTCGGCGCCTTCCACCACCAGACAGTGGTCCGACCACCGCAGGCTGCGCTTCCGCAGCAGCTGGCGGACCCGCCTGACCCGCTGATGCGAAAAAGCCAGCCCGGCCTGGTTCAGGAAGCGGCCTCGGCGGTCGCCTGCGTGCTGGCGAGCGCCTCCTCAGCCACCTTCACCAACGATGCGAAGGCTTCAGGTGCGGTCACCGCCAGGTCGGCCAACACTTTGCGGTCCACTTCGACGTCAGCGGCGTGCAGGCCGGCGATGAGCCGGCTGTAGCTCATCCCGTTCAGGCGGGCGGCCGCGTTGATCCTCTGAATCCAGAGCCTGCGGAACTCACCCTTACGGGCACGACGGTCACGGTAGGCGTACTGCAGCGAGTGCATTACCTGCTCGTTGGCAGCGCGGAACGAACGACTCTTGTTGCCGTAGTAGCCCTGCGCTTGCTCGAGAACTGCGCGGTGGTGTTTCTTGGCGTGGACTGCGCGCTTGACTCGGGCCATGGGAACTCCTTTTCGTTGGGGGCGGTATCGGTGGGATGGTGTTGTTCAGCCGACCGGATGAGATCCGCCGGCGGTTACTCGGGAACTGAAATGTCGGGATCAGGGCGCATCTGGAGCCGACAGGATGCGGCCGAATCCGCCGTGTTACATACCAAGCATTCGCTTGATCTGGCGCTCGTCACCCGGAGCGAAGTCTGTTTCGCGCCCCAAACGGCGAGTTCGAACACTCGACTTCTTCTCCAGCAGATGGGCTCGGAACGCCTGGCGGCGGCGGAGCCGTCCGGTTCCGGTCACCTTGATCCGCTTGCGGGCTCCGCTGTCGGTCTTCATCTTCGGCATTGCGTCAACCCTCTCCATCGATCTTCGTTTCGGCTGGGGTTTGCTCCCCCGCCGCTTCGGGTGCTGCAGCTACGTCTGTTCCTTCAACCGGTGACGTCACGGCTGCCTCACCTGCTGGCGACACCTCAACTGCTGGCGACACCTCACCTGCTGGCGACACCTCACCTGCTGGCGACACCTCACCTGCTGGCGACACCTCACCTGCTGGCGACACCTCACCTGCTGGCGAGCCATTGGCATGGTTGCTGCCTGACTTCGGTCCTCTCGACGCAGCTGACTGTTTGGCTCTCTTATCCGGTGCCAGCACCATCACCATGTTGCGACCGTCGAGACGGGGATCCGATTCAGATTTGCCCATCCCCTCCATCTGATCCGCAATGCGGTCAAGGATCTTCTTCCCCAACTCGGGGTGAAAGACCTCGCGTCCACGGAACATGATGGTGATCTTGACCTTGTGACCCTCTTCGAGGAATTTGGCCACCTGCCGGGTTTTCGTATCGAAGTCGCCGGGTCCGATCTTCGGTCGGTACTTCATCTCCTTGATACCGACATGGACGGCCTTGCGCTTGGACTCCTTGGCCCGTTGCGCGGCATCGAACTTGAACTTGCCGTAGTCCATGATGCGACAGACCGGCGGATTAGCCAGCGGTGCCACTTCAACCAGGTCAAGGTCGAGTTGGCGGGCAAGATTCACTGCATCAATAAGAGATTTGATACCAAGCTGTTCACCGTCGGGGTCGACCAAGCGGACCTCGCGGGCGCGGATTCGGTCGTTGATCCGGGGCTCATTGGTGGTGACGGTAGCTGCTATTCGACTTCACTCCCTATCTTCGGGCCACGGACTTCCCGTAACCAACGAATAAGGAGCGGAGCTGCCACCGGAACAACACCGGCCAAAGCCGACTTCCGGACCCATTGACCCGACGCACATGGCAAACTACCCATGGCCGGGTGGGAGTCGTAGACCGCGCGACTCCGCTTCCTCGTCTTTCAGGCTTTAGGCTACCACCGTGAGCTCTTTATGGACACCTGATGGTGAACGGCCGGTCGGTCAACCCACGATGGGGGGTGACGCCCCGGCCCACTCTGGGTCCGTGCCCCCCCCCGGCGGCGGCCAGCCTCCTCCTGTGAATAACGAGGAATCGGCCGAGCAGGTCGAGGCCATGCAAAGGGAATTGGCGAACGCCCCTGTAGAGGTTGTCATTGCCAATCACTGCTACGGGCTCTTCGAGCTGGCGGCCGTCTACCTGTCCCAGAGTCCGCCGCTCCTTCCCCAAGCCCGATTGGCCATTGATGCCCTCGCCAGTCTGGTCGGCGGCCTCAAGGGCCGCCTTGGGGAAGCCGATGATCACCTCAAGGACGGTCTGAGCCAACTTCAGTTGGCCTACGTACAGATCGACGGGGCCCAGCGGGCCGCCGAACAGATAGCCGCAGGCGCTGGCACTAATGGGGGGCCCGACGTGGCGACAACCGGCGAACCGAACCCTGGAAACACTGAACCAGGGACGGAGGCCGAGCCCGGCGCGTGAGCGACCTCTCAGGCGACGGTCCCGGATCCGATCCGGCCCCTATCGCGCCTAACCACCCAGGAGAACCCGCAGACCAAGCCACCCCGGGCGGGGCACCCTCCGGAGTACTTGACGCATCCCGGGTCCGCAGCTTCGTCGGTCTCTCGATCGGACTGGCAGGTCCTCGGGCCAGCTTGGCAGTGTCCGGCGTCTTGATCACCCTGTTCGTCCAACAACGGGCATCAGGAGCGTTGGCGGTCACGTTCGCTCTCACCGCCAACCGACTCCTCAGTTGGTTGACGTATCCGTTGGTCGGACGCCTGAGCGATCGCACCCGCAGCCGGGTTGGCCGACGCACTCCGTACATGGCCGGAAGCCTTATGGTGATGGGCGCCTCCACCTGGATGTTCACAGTTGTTCGCGGTTACTGGATCCTCGTCTTGTTCATCGTGATCGCCCGACAGGCGGCCGCCATCTTCACGTTGACCAACGCAGCGGTCGTACCCGAAGTCTTCGGGCGGAGCCGGTGGCTGAAGGCGCTGCTCCTCACCACGGTTCTGGGTACGGTGGTGAGTCTCGGCATCAAAGCCACGGTCATCACCACGTGGAAACAGAGCGACCCAGCAACGTGGAATCTGCCTTTCCAGCTGGCCGCACTCATCATGGTCGGAGTCGGAATCGCGGTTCTGGTCCTGGTGAGAGAGGCGCCCACTGCCACGTTCGGAGCAGAAGCCGACAGAGGGGCGCGCGCCCGACGGGCGCGAGACGAGCTTCGGGATGTTCTGAGCGGACCCAACGCCAAGGTGCTGGTGGCCGGTTCGCTCCTCTTCTGGTCGGGCATCGGTTCCACGGCGTATGTTGCGGTGTTGTTCTTCCAGCGGGTGCTCCATGCCGGTGCCAGTGCTCAAACTGTTGCGGGATTGGCCACCGGGATCCCAATATTCTTCGTTGGTATCGGCTTGGGCATTCCGGTCAGCCGCATCATGTCGCGTCGGCAGTTGGCGATCGGCGCTCCCCTCGCCGGGGCGGTCCTTGCGGGAGTGCAGTATTTCGATACCCATCTCTGGCAAGCAGTAGCATTGAGCTTTATCGGAGCACCATTCATCGGCGCCTACATCATCGTGCTGGCGCCGATGTTGCTTCAGTTGCTACCCCGGTCCGGCGGGCTCGGCGAACGCCTTGGAATCCTGTTATCGCCGTTCAACCTGTGCAGCGTCGTCCTGGCCTACCTGGCCGCCATCGTGATAGACGCAACGGGCAATTACCGCCTGATCTGGCTTTTCCCTGCCGCCACAGGACTCGCACATGCCACTGTCAACTGTTGGCTCAAGTTCCCCCCTCGGCGCGCCTCAGACCCTGACATGGTGAAACGATTGTGGGAATGGAGCGTGGTCCAAGCCGAATCGATGGCGGAAACCGGAATTGTCACCGGGCTCTTGGCCGCTCCACTGCTCGGTGCGGTCACCAAAGAGGACGCCGACAGTGCCGTCATCGTAGACATGGCCCGCAATATTCTGGGGAACCCCTATGAGGACGAAGAGGGATCGGATTCGGAATCCGAGTCGGATCCCGAACCACTGTCTGACCCAGGTGTCACTGGGGTCATCCAGGTCGGAGGAGGTCCGGTGGGCGCCGACTTATTGAGGGACCAGAAATCGGGTTTACGCACAGGATCAGGGAACAACCCGGAAGACGGGGTCTCGTCCACCGGGTCCGAAGGTGCCATCGGCACTCCTGCTGGCGGCGTGACGGCCAAAGGATCGATCGACGGCACGCCAGTTGGCTCGGGTTCGACGGACCACTCGGACGGAGATGCATCCGGGGATTCGGGTTCGACGGGCGACTCGGACGGAGATTCATCCGGGGACTCCGGTTCGACGGGCGACTCGGACGGAGACGTCTCCAGGGACTCCGGTTCGACGGGCGACTCGGACGGAGACGTCTCCAGGGACAGTAACTGAGGATTCGATTCGGACCAGGTGCCCGACTCAGTGTCCGACTCAGTGTCCAGATCATGAAGTCGTCCCGGGACCGGCATGCCACTGAGCGGGCGCACCGAGACCGCTTCAAGACGCCCAAGGCGACCGGTGGACACCTCACACACCACCAGCGTTCCAACCGCGATATGACGGGTGCCATCGGTGATCGCCGTGCAGTGGAAAGGAAACCGTCGACGTTCCCCGTACTCGATCACGCCCAATCCCCGGTCGCCATCGAACTCACCTACCCGACCGATCAGCGGGACGTGCCGGGTCGGAGGTAGATCCACGATTCCGCTCCACGTCGAGGTCATCGGACCCGACCTCAGTGGACGATCTTGGACAGGGCCAACTCGATGATGTCAGTGGCGCCACGATCCTTCAAAGCCGGAATCAGGGTATTTATCTCTGACTTGGGCACCACTGTTTCGACTGCGAACCCTTCCTTACCGAACAGTTCGGACACCGTGGGTGATCGCAGGGAGGGGAGAAGGTCGATCACATCGGTCAACTGTTCGGAGGTCACATTGAGCTTCACCAGCACCTTGTCCCTGGCCTCGAGCGCGCCTTGCAACAGCGTGAACAACTGCTCCATGGCATGGCGCTTGTCGGGGTCCTCGGCGGCGGCCCGGTTGGCGATCAACTCGGTGTGGGAAACGAGCAGCGTCTCGACGATCTTCAGGCCGGCTGCCCGCAACGCCCGACCGGTTTCGGTGATCTCGACCACGCAGTCGGCGATGTCGGGAACCTTGGCTTCGGTGGCGCCATACGAGAGGCTCACCTCGGCCCGCACCCCGTGCTTCTCGAGGTAGCGACGGGTCAGCTCGGGATACTCCGTGGACACCCGCAATGCTCCCCCTGAACCGGTGCCCGATGCGGCCAGATCGGCGACCGACCCAACCGGTGAGTCTTTGGGCACGGCCAACACCACCCGAACCGGTTGAGAGGAGGCCTTCGAATATTGGAGGACCCCGAGAGTGGTGACCTCGCTCCCCCGTTCTTCTACCCAGTCACGCCCCGTGATACCGATGTCGAACATGCCGTCTGAGACATAGAGGGGGATCTCCTGGGGCCGCAAGATGCGCACCTCGTCAACCCGGGGGTCATCGATAGAGGCTCGGTAGTCGACATCAGAGGAACGGGTGACGGCCAGGTCAGCGGCACCAAACAACTCCAGCGTGGCCTTTTCCAGGGACCCCTTGGGTAGAACCACGCGCAGCATGGTCAATCCCCCGCTTCGGGGACGGAACCGCGCGTCAATGCACCGAGCAGCCGGACCATCTCAATCGCAGTCAACGCCGCCTCCCGGCCCTTGTTCATCTCGTCGTTCTCAGAGCGCACCAACGCCTGGTCCACACTATCGGTGGTGAGAACCCCGAAGATGACCGGGATACCGGTGTCGAGCTGAACTCGCTGGATGCCTGCCGCGCACTCCCCGGCCACGAAGTCATAGTGACCGGTGTCACCACGAATGACCGCGCCCAGGCAGATCACCGCGTCGATGGCGCCGGAATTGGCGAACATGCTGGCCACCAGCGGCAATTCGAAAGCGCCCGGAGCCCACGCCACCGTGACCGTGCCAAGGTCGCATCCGGCATTCTTCAACACGTCGAGTGCCCCGATGAGCAGGCGATCGGTAATGCCGCCGTTGAACTCGGCACAGGCAAACCCGATCCGTGGCCCGGAGGTGCCCGCACCAGGGCCCGAGCCGGCGCCATCAACCGCGGCGCCGTCCACTGAAGAACCAACCAGGGCGGCGATCCGCTCCTTGGCTCCTTCCGGGAGCACGGTGAGATCAGACGTCGTCATCGAGACCCTCCAGCAAGTGACCCATCCTGTCGCGCTTGGTCCGGAGATACTCGATGTTCTCGGGATTGGGGGTCGTCGGGATGTGCACCCGTTCCACGATGTCCAAACCGAACCCTTCGAGGCCCCCACGCTTGGTCGGATTGTTGGTCATGAGCCTCATGGTGGTCACACCCAGGTCCACCAGGATTTGTGCCCCGATGCCGTACTCACGTGAGTCCTCAGGAAGCCCCAGCTCGAGATTGGCATCGACCGTATCGAACCCCTCCTCTTGGAGGCTGTAGGCGCGCAGCTTGTGGCCGAGTCCAATCCCCCGACCCTCGTGGCCGCGCAGGTAGACGACTACCCCACTACCATTTTCGGCGATGGCGGCCATAGCCCCGCGCAGTTGCGGTCCACAATCGCACCGGAGTGATCCGAACACGTCCCCGGTCAGGCATTCGCTGTGGACTCGCACCAACACGTCCTCCTTGCCATCCACGTCTCCCTTGACCAGCGCCACGTGGTGTTCGCCGTCGAGCACCGACTCGAAGGCGTGAGCAATGAACTCACCAAAGTCGGTGGGGATCCGGGCGCTGGCAATTCGACGGACCAGCTTGTCCTTGTGGCGCCGATAACGGATGAGATCGGCGATTGAGATCAGCTGGAGCCCGTGCTTCTTCGAGAACACTTCGAGCTCGGCCAGGCGGGCCATTCCCGTCTTGTCCTCACTGACCACCTCGCACAGCACGCCGGCCGGAGACATCCCGGCTGCCCTGGCCAGATCGACCGCCGCCTCGGTGTGGCCGGCCCGCTTCAGCACCCCACCCGGCCGGTATCGGAGCGGGAAGATATGGCCTGGGCGGTTGAGGTCGGTCGGTCGGGTGTGGGGATCGGCCAGGGCTTTGATGGTGGCCGACCGGTCGGAGGCCGAGATCCCGGTGGTGGTCCCGTGGCGATAATCCACGCTCACGGTGAACGCGGTTCGTTGCACCTCGGTATTGGTGGAGACCATGAGGGGAAGATCAAGCTGCTCGACCCGTTCGGGGGTGAGCGGCACACAGATGAGTCCCGACGTGTGGGCAAGAAAGAAGGCGATCTTCTCGGGGGTCACCGCGTCGGCCGCCATGATCAGGTCACCCTCGTTCTCGCGATCCTCGTCATCGACCACGACAACGATCTCTCCGCGAGCCACCGCCGCTATCGCATCATCAACCATCGAGAAGGGCATCGACCCCGTGTCTCCCTCTGTGTACTGGGGGAGAGAGTTCCACCCTCAGATCATTCCCCAGGTTAGTGGTCGACCGGATGGTGCCCCGCCACAGCTGATCGAGGGTGGGTGCACCGGGGCCGGCGAAGAGCGGTCGGGCGTCATCCCCGCCGAACAAGGCCGGGGCCAGGTACAGCACGTAGCTGTCAACCAGACCGGCGGAATGGAAAGCGTGGGCGACCCTGGCACCCCCCTCGACCAGAACCTGCAGCACGCCCCGGTCGCCGAGTTCATCGAGCACGTCGCCCAAGTCTCCTTCGAGCTCCAACGCCGGCTGGACGGCGGCACCGACCGGAGCGTGGCCGAGCACGACCCGGAGCGGTTGGTCTCCCGGGGACCGGTGGTCAGGGTCGTCCTCGGGGAGCCGAACCGTCAGGAGCGGGTTGTCCGCCCGTACAGTTCCCGCTCCCACCAGGACGGCGTCCGACCTGGCCCGGAGGCGGTGGGCGTCTTCCCTGGCAGATTCACCGGTGATCCACTGGCTGGTGCCGTCGGGTGCGGCAATCCGACCGTCGAGGGTGGAGGCCAGTTTCAACACCACCCAGGGGCGTCCGGACCGGCGATGGTGGATATAGGCGGCGAGTTGGCCGGACACCGAATTGGACGCCGCCCCGACCTCCACGTCGATACCGGCCTGGCGGAGCGCGGCAATGCCTCGCCCGGACACCTGGCGGTCAGGATCTTCGATGCCGACCACCACCCGGCGGATGCCGGCGGCAATGATGGCGTCGGTGCACGGAGGGGTGCGGCCGTGGTGCGCGCACGGCTCGAGGGTCACATACAGCGTGGCCCGTTCGGCCTCCGGACCGGCGGCGGTGAGGGCGGTGACTTCGGCGTGCGGTCCCCCGATCGGGGCAGTGGCTCCCACATAACCGTCAGGATGACCGGAGGCCGTGGGCACGACCACCGCTCCCACCCACGGGTTGGGGGAGGTGCGACCTCGGACCATCTCGGCGGCGGCAACTGCCCGGAGCATCCACTGCTCGTCAAACTGCCCAAGGTCGTTGGTCAGGACGGCTGGCCTTCCGATGCCGCTTCCGCACCCACGGCCGCCGCGAGGATGCTCCCCATTGCGCTCACCGGGTCCTCCCGGCCGAACACGGCAGATCCGGCCACAAACACGTTGGCTCCCGACCGGACGGCCGACACCACCGTGCACTCATCGATCCCACCGTCCACTTCGATGTCGAGCGAGAAGCCGGCAGCGGCGGCGGCGTGGCGGACCTGGGCGACCTTGGGCATCACCTCGGCCATGAACGACTGGCCACCGAACCCCGGGAACACAGTCATGCATAACACCAGGTCGACCAGGCCGAGGTACGGCTCGAGCGCTTCGAATGGAGTGTCGGGATTGGCGGCCAGTCCCACTCGGAGCCCGAGGTCACGCATCTGGCCGACCAGGGCCTCGGTCTCTCCGACTTCGACGTGGACCGTGCAACCATCCGCCCCGGCATCCCGAAACGGCTCGAGGTACCGGGCCGGGTCGGTGATCATCAGGTGGGTGTCAAAGAACAGGTCAGAGTGCTTGCGCAACGATGCCACCACTGGAGGGCCGATGGACAGGTTTGGGACGAAGTGGCCGTCCATCACGTCGACGTGCAACCAGTCGGTGCCAGATGACACCTGATCGATCGCCTCGGAGAGTCTCCCGAAGTCAGCCGAGAGGATGGAGGGTGCCACTCGCATCACGGGCGCAGAAGGGCTGACCGGCATCGAGGTCGAGCCTACCAACGAAGGTGTCCGAGCCCCCGTCCCCGCCCCAGCTGCCACCCCCCACGAAACCCCCGAGGGCCTCAACCCCCCAGACGTTCGCCTGAATCGGGACGCACACCCCGCAACCAATCGGCCGCCGCCATGGGTTGCTTACCTTCCGGCTGGACGGTTATCAGTCGGAGGCGGGTTCCCTCCCCGGCGGTGACCAACTCCCCGGTCAGGGCACCCGGGCTGTCGCCCTCGGGGGCCGTCAGCTCCCCACCGGCTGGCGTGCCCCGGTCAGCCCGGAGCACACGAAGCCGTTTGCCTCGGAACGTCGTCCACGCCCGACCAAGGTGCACCACCCTCCTCAGGTGGGAGGCGGCCAGCTCCCAGTGCAGCTCGAGGTCCTCGGGACGGATCTTCTCCGCATAGGTGGCTGTGCCTACTTGTGGGCGAGGGGTGGGCAGGCCGGTCCGGCCGGCCCCCAGGTGATCCTTCAACAGCCGGCAGCCAATAGCCACCAGTCGCCGCTTCAGCTCATCGACCGACTCGTCCTCGTCGATGGTGGTGTCTTCCTCGGCGTAGACCGCCCCGGTGTCGAGTCCGACATCCACCGCCATCAGACACACCCCGGTGTTGGCATCGCCGGCCAGGATCGCCCGTTCCACCGGCGCCGCTCCCCTCCACCGGGGCAGTTTCGAGAAGTGCAGGTTCACCATGGGCACCGCCTCGAGTACCTCGGCAGGGATGATCCGGCCGTAGGCAACTACCACCCCGAGTTCGGCGCCCGAACCGAGAACATCCTCGAGCACATCGGTGACCGCCAGGCCCAGCTCGCTGGCGGCGGCCTTGACCGGGCTGGGAACGAGAGCACTCCCCCGCCCCCTGCGCTTGTCGGGTCGGCTGACCACCAGCGCGATGTCGTGACCGGCAGCCACCAACGCCCGTAACGGCTCTATCGCCGCCTCCGGGGTACCCAGGTAGACCAGTCGCGCCATGGGCGTCGACGTTATCTGAGGTCGGCCGTCACCCGGGTGGCCCAGTTCAAAGCGCTCGATCTGGGGAGTGGATGGTTCTCGTTGATTCCGTTCGGGAGGGCGCCTTCAACATTCACCGCCTGCAGTCGGCACCTCCGATGAACGGCGAGTTCCAGCGTCGCATCGTCCGGCCGGAACTACCGGGTCCGACCGGAACCACCGGGTCCGACCGGGTCGAGACGACCTCAAATCTTCCGTTCGTCGCTCGACGACGCCGATACGAGTGTGGACTCCAATGCGGTGGTATCGAAGCCCAGTGCCCTGTCGCGTAACACCCGCAATGCCTGCTTGCGCATGTCATCCTCCAGTCGCTCCACCATCAGCACGCCGTCGAGATGGTCGACCTCGTGTTGAAAAAGCCGGCCAAGGAACTCGTCGGCCTCGATCGACACTTCCTCGCCATCGAGGTCGTAGCCACGGATGTGCACCTCCATCGGTCGGACGATCCCCAACCGGAGGTCGGGAATGGAGAGACACCCTTCTTCGTGGTACCACTCACCAGCCGTCTCCACGATGGTCGGGTTGATCATCACTTCGGGCCCCTCACCCACGTCATAGACGAACAGCCGTTTTTGCACTCCGACCTGGGGGGCGGCCAAACCGGCGCCCACGGCGACATACATGGTGTCCACCATGTCATCCACCAGGCGGGCGAGCGCCCCGTCGATCTGGTCGACGTCGCGAGCCACCTGTTTGAGCACCGGATCTCCATAGGTGCGGACCGAATACGTGGACATGCCAGCCATTCTACGGGGTGCTCCGTCGATGTGGCACCGTGCGGAGCCCGAGCGGCCACGTCAGCGGGGTGCTCTCAGACATCGATCGGATCCACCTCCACCCGGAGTCGGCCCGCCGGTCGAGGGGTCGACGCCAACCCGTCGCACAAGGTTCGATGATCTGCCGCCCTTATCAACCAGCGGTCAGGATCCGTGAACGACAGGGAGAGCCCACCGACTACCTCGAGTGCCTCGGCGTAGTCCGCGGACCCCGGGCCCCGCAACAGGGCCAGGACACCAAACGGCGGAAGGGCCAGGGCCAGCCGGAGCTTCCGTTCGGGCTCGGAAAGGAGAGTCGGGTCGGCATGTACCGCGGCTCGGAGCACCTCGTGATCGGGGATTCGGGTCTGGACGAGAAGCCGACCGCCTGCCTCCCTGCCCCCGACCAGGCATGACGCCCGTGCCAGCAGAGCAAGCGCCTCCTCCCCGCCCCCGAAGCGGGGGGCCAACAGGTGCTGGTCGAAATCGAGGAATGCCACCGCGTCGACCCTCGAGACTCGATGCAATGCTGCTTCGGTCCCCACCACCAAGCGGGCGCCGGAGCCCGCAGTGTCGGCCGAGTCCCCGGTCAGTTCGGTAGCCTTCACCCCGACCAAGGCCGAGAGTTCCTCGGTGGCCCGGGACACACCGATCCGGACCACCTTCAACCGGGTGGAATCGCACTCTCCACACACGGCGGGTCGAGCGTGGCCGCACCGCCGGCACTCCAACTCACCGCCCAGCTCTTTTTGGGCCACCGGGCCACCGCACCGGGTGCACCGGGCCAGGGCCCCGCACAGTGCGCAGGCCAACAGGCGGGCTCGTCCCTTCCGGTTCAGGATGCACACCACCCGGCCCGAGGGGGTATCGAGCACCGAGTGCAGGAGCTGGACCAGGCGCTCGGAGAACAGTCCGGTGCGGGGATCGTCTCCGGTTCGGTCGACCACTTCGACGACGGGCCATCCGCGGCGCTCCACCGCCCGCTCCGTCATCACCAGCGCTCCCTGCTCGAGACGAACCACCGGAGGACAGGGCGTCACCAGCACCACCGGTGCCTCATCCCGTTGCCCCCGTTCGATCACCACGTCCACGGCTGACCAGGTGGGCGAGCGCTCCTCCCGGTAGGCCTCGTCGTGGGCGTCGAGTACCACCGCGGCTCTGAGCCGCTCCAGCGGGGCCCACGCCCCCGATCGGGTCCCCACCACCACACTCTTCCCGGACCGTGCCGCTTCCCACTCTTCGGGGAGCATTGCCACTGCTACCCCGGATCGGCGCAGCCTGTCTGCCAACTGCGAGGCCCGGGTGTGGGACGGCGCCAGCATCAATACTCCCGCCGGGCCCATCCGGTGGATGAGTTCGAGGGCGATCAGCGAGGCGTCGAGGGCCGGGGCAAGCCGGACCACGGAGAGAGACGGGGCACCGCCGAGCGCTTTGGTGACGATCCCCACCGATGCCCCGCCGGGTGACGACACCGAGCCCGAATCAGACGGCCCGGAACCGGACCGGGTCTGCCCGGGGCGGAAGGCACCGCTACCCGACCTGACCACACGCGGCGGCGATGCCGTCCCCAGGAATCTCGACACCGGGCCTGCCCACCGCCACGCCGCCCACTCGGCCAGCGCCACTACCCTTTCGGGTGGTCCCTCCCCACTGGAGAGGGCGATCGGCTTGGGGACGACCCCGACGGGAGGGACCACGTTGTCCTCGATCACCCAGGCGCCGACTCGGCGCCCGTGGAGGTTGATCCGCACCCGGCTGCCCACCCGGATACCGGCCGACATGCTCTCGGGGACCGTGTAGTCGAACCGCCGATGGATGGCGGGAACGTCGGGGACCAACCGGACCACCCGTTCCGGCGGTTCCCCCTGGCGGCTGGGACCCGGTGTCGGCATCGACGGAGCTGCCCGGGGGTTCGGCTCGGCTCTCAGAGTCCGAGGGCCTGCTTCACGTCGTCGACCCGCAGCGTCTCTTCCCAGGTGAACTCTTTTTCGCTCCGGCCGAAGTGGCCATAGGTGGCGGTCTTCCGGTAGATCGGACGTTTGAGATCGAGATCCCGGACGATGGCGGCGGGACGGAGGTCGAAGATTTCGTCGACCGCCTTGGCGATCTGCACCGGATCGACTTTTTCGGTACCGAACGTCTCCACCAGCAGGGACACCGGGCGAGCCACACCGATGGCGTAGGCCACCTGCACCTCGCATCGGCTGGCGGCGCCGGCGGCCACTACGTGCTTGGCCACCCAGCGGGCGGCATAGGCCGCTGACCTATCCACCTTGGATGGATCCTTGCCCGAGAAGGCGCCGCCACCGTGCCGGGCCATGCCACCGTAGGTATCAACGATGATCTTCCGACCGGTGAGCCCGGTGTCGGCATGGGGGCCCCCAAGCTCGAACACCCCTGTGGGATTGGCCAAAATCCGTACGTTGCCGGTATCCAACTCGGTAGGCAGTAACGGGTTGATCACATGGTCACGGAGGTCAGGCAGCAGCAGAGTGTCGAGATCGACACCCGGGTCATGTTGGGTCGAGATCAGCACCGTCTCAAGGGCCACCGGGCGGCCGTTGTCATAGGTGACGCTGACCTGGGTCTTGCCGTCGGGACGGAGGTACGGGAGAACGCCCACCCTGCGCACCTGGGCCAGACGTTGGGCCAACCGGTGGGCCAACCAGATGGGCAGCGGCATCAGGTCGGGAGTTTCGTCGCAGGCATACCCGAACATCATGCCCTGGTCCCCGGCACCCTGGGCGTTGAGCTTATCCTCTCCACCAGTTCCGGCCCGCACCTCGAAGGCGTTGTCCACGCCCTGGCCGATGTCAGGCGATTGCTCATCGAGCGCTACCAAGACCCCGCAGGTCTTGCCGTTGATGCCATAGGCGTCGTCGTCGTACCCGATGTCGAGCACCGTTTGACGAACCAGGGTGGGAATGTCCACGTAGGTGGTGGTGGTGATCTCACCGGCCACCAGCACCAGGCCGGTGGTCAACAGGGTCTCGCACGCCACCCGGCTGTTCGGGTCATCAGCCAACAGGGCGTCGAGGACGGCGTCCGAGATCTGATCGGCCATCTTGTCAGGGTGGCCCTCGGTGACCGACTCGGAGGTGAATGTGTATCGAGTGCTCACTGGTGGTTCCGTTCTCTTCAGGGAGTGTTGTTACGAGGTTGCTGAGTGCAGATGAGGCTAGGTGACAACGGCGCCGGCAGCGACGGGAAGGGGCGAGGTGACCCGCCGCTTATCGCGCCGACAAGAGAGCGACCACCCTATCCAAGACTGCATCTGCCACTCTCATTTTGCTGGTCAACGATACTTCGGTGGTGCATCCGTCGGCTCCGAGCACCGTGACCGCGTTGGTGTCGTGGTCGAATCCCACACCGGGAGAGGACACGTCGTTGGCGACCATCAGATCGACCCCTTTGCCCACCAACTTCGCGGTCGCCCGCTCGGTCACCTCATCGGTTTCCGCCGCGAAGCCCACCAGGATCTGATCCGAGGTCCGGCGCCGTCCGAGCTCAGCCAAGATGTCAGGGGTCGGCTCGAGGATGAGTTCGGGGATCCCGTCGGACTTGTGGAGCTTGGACGGGGATACTCCCTTGGGCCGAAAATCGGCCACCGCTGCCGCCATCACCACCACATCGGCGCCCGCCCCACGATCCAGCATGGCCGCCTCCATGTCGGCGGCGGTTTCCACCCGGTGGACGGTCACCCCGTGGGTCACCGGGCGGTCGGTGGTGGTCACCAACTCCACCTCGGCTCCTCGACGGGCCGCGGCCTCGGCGATGGCGTGGCCCTGCTTGCCCGATGACCGGTTGGTCAACACCCGCACCGGGTCGATCGGCTCACGGGTACCACCGGCCGACACCACAACTCTCACCCCAGCCAGATCCAGGGGCGTGCGGGAGTCCAGCAGGCTGAGCACGGCGTCAACGATGACGGCGGGGTCAGCCAGTCGGCCCGAACCGACGTCACCACCAGCCAGTCGCCCGTCCTCGGGCGGGATGATCACCACGCCCCGGGATCGCAACGTAGCCAGGTTCTGCTGTACGGCCGGGTGGTCCCACATCTCGGAGTGCATGGCCGGGCAGACCACCACCGGGGCGGTGGTAGCCAACAACGTGGTTGTCAACAGATCGTCGGCCAGACCGTTGGCATAGCGGGCCAGGAGGTCGACGGTGGCCGGCGCCACCACCACCACGTCGGCCAACTGGCCGAGCCGGGTGTGGGGAATGGGCGAGGCCTCGTTCCACAGGCTGGTCTGGACCGGCTCGGAAGCGAGGGCGTTGAACGTCGTGGCTCCGACGAAGTGGACGGCCCGCTCGGTCAGCACCGGCGCCACGTGCACCCCGGCATCAACCAGGCGACGACAGATCTCCACCGCTTTATAGGCGGCGATCCCGGCAGACACACCGAGCACAACGAAGGGTTTGGTGCCGCCCGTCATGCTGATCGAGTCAACCTGACTAGGCAGTGGGCTCGGTCTGGGCAAGAGCGTCTCCGGCGCCCTCGACTGCCACCAACCCCGCCTCGGCCGCGGTCCCGGCCTGTTCGGCCAGTGCGGCTTCCGCCGCCAGCGCCGCCTCGGCGGCCAGCGCGGCCTCTTCCTCGGGATCGGGGCGGCTGTAAGTGGCCTTGCCCGCCGCCACCTCTTCGAACGCGATCGACAGGGGCTTGCCCGACAACGAGGCCACCTGCGGTGGCACCACGACACCCAGACCCTCGCCCAGGGAGTTGTAGTAGTTGTTCACCTGACGGGCACGGCGGGAAGCCAGCGCCACCAAGGTGAACTTGGAGTCCACCTTGTCGAGGAGGTCCTCGATGGGTGGGTCCATCAGCGTGCTGCGGTTCTGGGCCATCACGATCCTTCAGATGCGTCGGTGGGTAGGGCGTCGAGGGCTTCATCTTCGCCTCTGGCGGTTCCGCCAGCCGTTTCGCCCCCAAGGTGGGCAGCGGAACGGCAACTATCCACTATACCGGCCACATCGGCAATGGCCCGCATCAGGCCATCATTGATGACCACCGCATCGGCAATTTGCCGGCCGATGGACTCTTCTTCGGCACCGGCCTGCAGCCGTTTGGCCACATGATCCTCGTCGTCGCCACGCCCCCGGAGCCGGCCGGCTTGAATTTCGGAAGTGGGCGGTAGGAGCAGTATCAGGGTGGCGTCGGGTCGTAGGGCCCGTACCTGTTGGGCGCCCTGCAAATCGATCTCGAGCAGCACGTCGACGCCATCGGGGGGTTGGGGTACCGGGGAACCGTAGAAATTACCCAGGAACTCGGCCCATTCGAAGAAGCCTCCGGCGTTGGCCTTCTTCTCGAACGAGGCGCGATCGACAAAACAGTAGGCATCCTCTGCCTCTGCCGGTCGACGGTGGCGGGTGGTCCATGACCGGCTGAGCCAGAGCCGCGGGTCGTCCTCGACCAACCTGGCGGCGATGGTCCCCTTTCCGGCTCCCCCTGGGCCGAAGAGGACGAAGATCAACGGGTCGGACCGGCGGGCGGCCGGGTCCGACGGAGAGTTGCTCAGTGAGCGGTCTCGCGGAGCAGCGACTGGCGCTGATTGCTCCCGAGTCCCTGAAGGCGACGACTCTCACTGATCCCCACCGTGTCCATCAATCGCCGGGCCTTGACCTTGCCGAGACCGGGAAGCGCCTCGAGCACCGAGATCACTTTCATCTTCCCTATCGTCTCGTTTCCGTCCGCGGCGGTCAGGAGCTCGGAGAGAGTCAGCCCTCCCATTTTGAGCTTCCCCTTGACCTCGGCCCGCTCACGGCGGACCTTGGCGGCCTTGGCCAGGGCGGCTTGGCGCTGTTCGGGCGTAAGTGCAGGCGGTTGGGGCATGCCCGAGACGATAGCGCCTCTGCGAGCGCCGGTCACGATGAATGCTGAAGAGATGGCCATGGTGGATCTCAATGCCGATCCAGGAGGAGGCGAGACGCTCCTCTCCTCGAACCTCGCGATTCTTGAATTATGTGACCAGCGTCGATCTCTCCTGTGGTTTTCACGCCGGGAATCAGAAGGTGATCCGGGACGGCGCCGTCGCCGCGATCGAGTACGGAGTGGTCATCGGCGCCCACGTGTCCTTCCGGTTTCGCCTGACTGGCGAACGTTGAGGCGGTCGGATCGCTACAGTCGATGTATGGCCAGTACCGAAGAAGCCCGTCCCACCGTTGTCGACGGAGACACCGCCACGTTCGAGTCACTCAATCCGGCGTCCGGTGCCGTTGTCGCCACGTTCCCCATCGACCGCGACGTGGCGGTGCGCTTCGCCGTCGAGCGGGCCCGCATCGCCTCGGAGTGGTGGCAGTCCATCGGATTCGACGGTCGAGCCCGGCACCTCGCCTCCTTCAAGGGGGAACTCGCTCGGCGCATAAGCGAACTGGCCGATCTCATTCACGAGGAAAATGGCAAACCGCACGCCGATGCCGTGCTCGAGATCACTCTGGTCATCGATCACATCTCGTGGGCGGCCGGCCACGCCCGCAAGGTGCTCGCACCCCGCCCGGTCTTCCCTGGGTTGCTCGCTCTCAACAATTCGGCCAGCGTCGAGTACCAGCCGCTCGGCGTGATCGGGGTCATCGGCCCCTGGAACTATCCGGTGTTCACTCCGGCGGGTTCAATCGTCTATGCGCTGGCGGCCGGAAACGCGGTGGTATTCAAGCCAAGTGAATACACCCCGGCCATCGGCAAGTGGTTGGTCGATGCCTGGGCCACCGCAGTCCCCCGGGGGCGCGACCTGTTCACGTTGGTGACGGGACTCGGTGACACCGGGGCCGCCCTCTGTCGTTCCGGCGTGGACAAGATCGCCTTCACCGGATCTGCCCGCACCGCCCGAAAGGTAATGGCGGCCTGTGCGGAGAACCTGATCCCGGTGTTGATGGAATGCGGCGGCAAGGATGCACTCATCGTCGATGACGGTGCCGATCTCGAAGCCGCTGCCGACGCGGCGTTGTGGAGCGGCATGAGCAACGGGGGCCAGACCTGCATCGGCACCGAGCGTGTGTACGCCACCGAAGCGGTGTACGACCGGTTCGTATCCATCCTCACCGAGAAGGCCACCAAACTCCACCCCGGTTCCGAGCGCAACGCGGCGTGGGGCCCTCCGACCATGCCCTCGCAGATGGAAGTGATCCGGCGCCATGTCGGGGATGCCCTCGACCACGGTGGTCGGGCGGTGGTCGGCGGTGTCGATACCGTCAAGACAACAGGGGTTGATCCGACCATTCTGGTCGGGGTGCCCGAGGACTCGTCAGCGGTCACCGAGGAGACATTCGGACCCACGCTGACCGTGGCCAAGGTGCGCGACGCCGAGGAGGCCCTCACCCTCGCCAACGCGTCGGGCTACGGCCTGGGCGGGGCAGTCTTCGCCCGGTCCCGCCAACGGGGCATCGAGTTGGCCCGCAGAATGCGGTCGGGGATGGTATCGGTCAACTCGGTTCTGACCTTCGCTTTCATTCCCGGGTTGCCGTTCGGCGGGGTCGGCGAGTCGGGATTCGGACGGATCCACGGCCCCGATGGTCTACGCGAGTTCTCGCGGGCCAAGTCGATCACCGCCCAACGCTTCGCCCTACCCGTGAATCTGACCAGCTTCAACCGGCCGGCCAAAGCCACCGACGTGTTGGCCAAAGTAATGAAGCTCATCCATGGCCGCACCAACTGACTGACCCACGCGAAGTGAGTCAGCCGAGTGCCGACGCCATCTCGTCCCGGGATACCAACGCGGCGGCCCGAAGCGAAATCGGGTCAGGGCCGGCAGCCAGGACCGACCGGGACGCGCTGGCCAAGACCGAACCGGGTCCACACCCGCGGAACAGTTCAGCTACGTCGTTGGCCGTGGCGCCCTGTGCCCCCACCCCGGGGGCCAGAATCGGACCACCCAAAGACCCCAGAGGAAAGGCGGAGGGCGCCAAAGTGGCGCCGACCACCGCCCCGACCGTTCCGGGCAGAGGAAGCCCTCCGGCATTGAGCTTGGCAATCTGAGCCAGCAGCATGTCTTGGACAGAAGGACCGTCGCCCGACTCGGTGAGTGCCTCCTGAAGGGCCCGGCCTTCGGGATTCGAGCTTCGCACGACCACGATCACCCCTCGTCCGTGGGCGGCGGCCAGGTCGAACATCGGTTGCAGCGAACCGAGGCCGAGATACGGCGTGGCGGTAACCGCGTCGGCCACCAGGGGACTTCGGGGATCGAGCCACGTCGAGGCGTACGCCTCCATGGTGCTGCCGATATCCCCCCGCTTGGCGTCGGCAATGACCAGGAACCCGGCATCACGGGCATCCTTGATCAGTGTTTCGAGCGCGGCGATGCCGGCTGATCCGAATCGTTCGAAGAACGCCACCTGTGGCTTCACCACCGGAACCACCCCGGCGAAGGCGTCGACACACCGTGCCCCGAACTCCCGGATCCCGGCGGCATTGTCGGACAAACCCCAGGCATCGAGCAACGACGCCGACGGATCGATACCGGCGCACAATGGACCGGTCCGGCCGATGGCCGCCATCACCCGAGCGGAAAAACTCTCGCTCACCAAGGCGTCAGCCATGGGCTGCCCCGATCAGATCGCTCACCGAACGCACCCCCCGGCGGGCACACCACGATTCCATCTCCTCCAGTACCCGCAACGGAGCGCGGGGGTCACGGAACGTGGCGGTTCCCACTTGGATGCCGTTGGCCCCGGCCATCAGCAATTCGATCGCATCGGCACCGGACATCACACCGCCCACCCCGATGATGGTGGCGTCGGGCAGGGCGGAACGGACGTCGTACACCGCTCGCACCGCCACCGGATGGATCGCCGCTCCCGACAGCCCACCGCCTCCGGCACCAAGGAGAGGCCGTCGCTTGTCGATATCGATGGTCATCCCCAGCACCGTGTTGATCAGGGTCACGGCTTCCGCTCCGGCCCCGATGGCCGCGTTCGCCACCTCGGCCACGTCGGCCACGTTGGGACTCAGCTTGGCCCACAGGGGCAGCGGATTGGCCTGGTGGACGGCGGCCAGCACCTCGGCGGTGGCTTCGGGTGAATGGGCGAACATCCGGCGGCGGTCTTCGACATTGGGACAGCTGACATTTACTTCGATGGCGATCAGGCCATCCACTCCCGCCAACATGGTGGCAGCCTCGGCGTAGTCGGCCACCCGCTGGCCCCAGATGCTCACCACCACCCGGGCCCCCGCGGTGACCAGCAGAGGGAGATCTTCCCGGATCCATGCTTCGACACCGGGGCCCTGGAGACCCACGCTGTTCAACATCCCCGATGGCGTCTGATGGACCCGGGGGGCCGGGTTACCCGGCCACGGACCAGGTGAAATCGACTTGGCCACCACAGCACCGAGGGACGACAGCGGAAAGTAGGCCTGCAACTCGTCGCCATGACCGGCGGTCCCCGATGCCGTCATGACCGGATTGAGCAGCTGAATCGAACCCAGCCGACACGTCATGTCCACATCGCCGGCGACCATCGCCCGCCACGCCTTTCGGACTCGAGTGGCCCGCACCCCCGCGCTCACCGGGCGTGGTACTCCTGCAGTGACCTCACCGAAAGTGGATGACTGACCCAGTCGGTGATCCCCGCCGCCGCCGCCTTGAAGGCGGCCACCGTGGTCAAACACGGCACCTGGTGGGACAATGCGGTGGCACGGATATGGATCCCGTCAGCCCGGGGACCTCGACCCCGGGGGGTGTTCACCACCAGCTGCACCTTTCCGCCGGAGATGAGTTCCACCGCGTCGACACCGGCAGCGTCGCGGTCGCCGACTTTGGCCACCACCGTGGCCACCGGGATGCCTTCCGCCTCGAGCACCGCCGCGGTGCCCGACGTGGCCGCCAGCTCGAATCCGAGCGAGACAAACTGCCGGGCTGCCTCCAGGCCCGCCACCTTGTCCCGGTCGGCCAACGACAGAAAGACTGTCCCATCGACCGGCAGACGATTGCCGGCGGCGATCTGACTCTTGGCGAAGGCCAATCCAAAGGTCGTGTCGATGCCCATCACCTCGCCCGTCGAGCGCATCTCGGGTCCGAGCAGGGTGTCCACCCCCGGGAACCGGTTGAACGGCATCACCGCCTCCTTCACCGATACATGCCCGACGATCGGATCGCACAGCAGGCCTTCGGCCCGGAGCTCGGCGAGGGTGGCCCCCACCATCACCCGAGCCGCTACCTTGGCCACCGGGACGCCGGTTGCCTTGGCCACGAACGGGACGGTTCGGCTGGCACGCGGATTGGCCTCCAGGACGTAGACCAGGTCGTCCTTCACCGCAAACTGCACATTGCAGAGGCCGCACACTTGGAGTGCCTCGGCGATGACCCGCACATGGGCCTCGAGCTCGGCAATCACCTTCGGCGACAAGGTCTGGGGCGGGAGGGCACAGGCTGAGTCCCCGGAATGGACGCCCGCCTCTTCCACGTGCTCCATCACCCCACAGATCACGACATCGCCGGTGGCATCCCGCACGGCATCCACATCGACTTCCACTGCGTCCTCGAGGAACCGGTCCACCAACACCGGACGTTCAGCTGTCACGCCGCCTTCCCGTGTCAGCAGACCGGCCATGGCTTCCACCGCCGCCACCAGGCGCTCGTCGTCATAGACGATCTCCATGGCCCGTCCCCCCAGGACGTAGGACGGTCGGACCAGCACCGGATAGCCGATGCCCGAGGCCACCGCCACCGCTTCCGCCGGGGTAACGGCTGTCCCACCCGGGGGCTGGGGTATCCCCAGTTGGGTACACAGAGCGTTCCACCGTTCGCGGTCCTCGGCGAGGTCGATGGAGGCCGGAGACGTCCCGAGCACCAACTCTTCGGGAATGCTGGCCGCCAGTTTCAATGGGGTCTGACCCCCCAAGCTGACAATGACCCCTACCACCCGACCGCCATCCGCCGAGGCGTTGAGTTCGGCCTCGAGCACGTTGGCCAGGTCCTCAGGGGTGAGCGGTTCAACGTAGAGGCGATCCGACGTGTCGTAATCGGTGGAGACAGTCTCGGGGTTGCAGTTCACCATCACCGTCTCGAACCCTGCATCACGGAGAGCGAACGATGCGTGCACGCAGCAGTAGTCGAACTCGATGCCTTGTCCGATCCGATTCGGCCCCGACCCCAAAATGATCACCCGGGGTCGTCCGGATGGGGCGACTTCGTCCTCGTCTTCGGTGGTGGCGTAGTGGTAGGGGGTGTGAGCCTCGAACTCCGCCCCGCAGGTGTCAACCGTTTTGAAGGTGACCCCCGCCCCCAGGGCCAGCCGCGTCTCTCGGATGTCCCCGGCGCTGACGCCGTCCCCGAACAAGTGGGCCAACTGGGCATCGGAGAACCCGAGACGCTTGAGGCGGCGCCACGCCCGCCGGTCGAGGTCAGCCACGGTGATGCCCAGGGCGATCTGCAGATCGAGTGCCATCCGGGCGTCGGTAATAGTGGCCATTTCGGCGAGGAACCATGCATCGATACCGGTGTCGGTGGCCAACCGGTCCACCGACACTCCCCGCCGCAGCAACGACTCGAGTTGGAAGAGACGCTCGGGAGTGGCGGTGGTGGCCGCCACAAGAAGGTCCTCGACCGGCACCGCGTCGACGTTGGCCTCGGACGGATCGGCGTTCAGTCCACTGCGGCCCTGCTCCAACGAACGGATCGCTTTTTGGAGGGACTCGGGGAACGTCCGTCCGATCGCCATCACCTCACCCACTGACTGCATCCGGGTTCCCAGTTCATCGGTGGCTCCGGGGAGCTTCTCGAACGCCCAGCGGGGAATTTTGGTGACCACGTAGTCGATGGTCGGTTCAAACGATGCCGGGGTCACCCCGGTGATGTCGTTGGTGACTTCATCGAGTCGGTAACCGACTGCCAGGCGGGCAGCGATTTTGGCGATGGGGAACCCGGTGGCCTTGGAGGCCAACGCCGAGGAGCGCGAAACCCGTGGGTTCATTTCGATGACCACCTGACGGCCGTCGACGGGGTTCACCGCGAACTGCACGTTGGACCCACCCGTCTCCACTCCCACCCGGCGTATGCAGGCGAAGGCGGCATCCCGCATCGTCTGGTACTCCACGTCGCTGAGGGTCTGGGCCGGCGCCACGGTGATCGAGTCCCCGGTATGTACGCCCATCGGATCGAAGTTCTCGATCGAACAAATGACCACGCAGTTGTCGGCGTGGTCCCGCATCACCTCGAGCTCGAATTCCTTCTGCCCGGCGATGGACTCTTCGATGAGCACCTCTCCGATCGGCGATGCATCGATGCCTTCGGCCGCCAGTTGGATCAACCGTTGGCGATCCACCGCGATGCCGGTGCCCGCACCCCCCAAGATGAAGCTGGGTCGCACCATGATCGGATAACCGATCGACTCGCCGATGACCAACGCCTCGTCGAGGGAGTGAGCGAATCCCGAGGCCGGCACGGCCAGCCCGATCTCCTCCATGGCGGCCTTGAACTTCTCGCGGTCCTCAGCGGTGGCGATGGCTTCCGTGTTGGCCCCGATGACCTCCACCCCATAGGCGTCGAGGACGCCGCGTTCCGACAGGGACATGGTCAAATTGAGGGCTGTCTGACCTCCGAGGGTGGGAAGCAGCGCGTCAGGTCGCTCCCGGTCGATGATGGCCGCCAGCACATCGTGATCGAGCGGCTCCACATAGGTCCGGTCGGCCATGGCGGGGTCGGTCATGATGGTGGCCGGATTGGAGTTGGCCAGCACCACCCGGAACCCCTCGTCGGCGAGCACCCGACAAGCCTGGGTCCCCGAGTAGTCGAACTCACACGCCTGACCGATGACGATCGGTCCGGACCCGATGACCAGAATCGACTCAATGTCGTGGCGGCGGGGCATCAGGCACTCCTCATGTCGCTGTCGGTATTCGGCGTGGCTCCGCTGCGGTCCATCAAGAGTCGGAACTCCTCGAACAGGTAGCGGGCGTCATGGGGTCCGGGGCCGGCTTCGGGGTGATATTGCACGCTGAATGCCGGTGTGTCCCGGCAACGGAGACCCTCGATGACCCCGTCGTTGAGGTTCACGTGGGTGACATCGGCCGACGCCAGAGACCCTTCGGCCACCGCATAGTTATGGTTCTGCGAGGTGATCTCCACCTGGCCGGTCGCCAGTCGTTTTACCGGATGATTGCCGCCGTGGTGCCCGAACGGCAGTTTGTAGGTGATGGCGCCGAGAGCCGCGGCCAGAAGTTGATGACCCAGGCAGATCCCGAATACCGGCACGGTGCCGGCGGCGGCCAGCTTCCCGATCTCTGCGATGATCCCGGGGAGCGCGGCCGGGTCACCGGGGCCATTGGAGAGGAAGACCCCGTCGGGCTCCATATCCAGGACCTGCTCGGCCGGGGTCGAGGCCGGCACCACGGTGACGGTGGCCAGCTCGCCGAGTTGGCGAAGCATTGCCTCCTTGATGCCGAAGTCGTAGGCCACCACCCGGTACGGGCCGTTACCTCTGACGATGATGGTCGAGGTGGTCACTGCCGACACCAGGTCATGACCGTCGGTGGCGTCTGCCGCCTGGGCCGCATGCAACAGATCGGATTCGGACGCTGTCCCGAAGGCACAGGGCATGGTCCCCTTGTCCCGAAGGTGACGGGTCAGGCGTCGGGTATCCACCCCGGTGATGCCCGGGATGCCGTGTCGAACCAAAAACTCCTCGAGCGTTGCCGTTGATCTCCAGCTACTCGGGCGATCGGACAGGGCGCGCACGATGATCCCGCGGCAGTAGGGCCGGATGGCCTCGTCATCGGTCGGGTTGACGCCGTAGTTGCCGATGTGGGGATAGGTGAAGGCGATGACCTGTCCGGCATAGGACGGATCGGTGAGCACCTCTTGGTAACCCGATAACACTGTGTTGAACACCGCCTCGCCGGTGGCGATGCCTTCGCCGCCATGTCCAAGTCCAGCGGGATCCGCCCCCAGGGCTTCGCCCTCGAATACCTCTCCGTCGGCCAGTACCAGCAGGGCATCGGGGCGGGGGGCGGTTCCGTTCCGTCCGGTCATCGCTGCGCCTCACCGTCAATGACCACCGGCTCCCCCCTGAACACCGTGTGTCGCACCCGCCCGGTGAGGGTCCGACCGGCGTAGGGCGTGTTGCGGCTCCGACTGGCGAGGGTCATCGGGTCAACCGTCCAGGTGGCGGTGGGATCGATGACGCACAGGTTCGACTCGGCTCCGGGGGTGATCGGGCCTCCTTGGCCTCCGCGGTTCGAAGGGTCCAGGCCGGCGATGGCCGCCGGCTGCCAACTCAGGAGAGCGAGGATGCGAGTGAGCGGAAGGTCGAGCTCGGTGATGGCCAGGCTCAGCGCCGTCTGCAAGCCGAGCACGCCCGGAGGGGCTAGGTCGAAGGGAAGGTCCTTGAACTCAGGAGCGTGGGGGGCGTGGTCGGTGGCGATGGCGTCGACGGTCCCATCGGCGAGTCCCGCCTTCACCGCGTCGACATCGCATTGGGGTCGCAGCGGCGGGTTTACCTTGAACACCGGGTCGTACCCGGCAGCACATGCATCGGTCAGCGAAAAATGGTGGGGAGCGACTTCGGCCGTCACCGGCAATCCGGCGGCTTTGGCCTGTCTCACCAACTCGATCGACGGCGCGGTGGACAAGTGCAGAAAATGGATCCGCGATCCGGTCACCCGGGCCAGGGCGATATCCCGGGCCACCATCACTTCTTCGGCCAAAGCCGGCATACCCGGGATACCCAACCGGCTCGACCAGGCCCCCTCGTGCATGGCACCATCACAGGCCAGGGAACCGTCCTCGCAATGCTGGGCCAGGGTGGCCCCCAGACCGCGTGCGTACTCGAGGGCACGACGCATGAGGCCGGCCGACTGCACCCCGGCCCCGTCGTCGGTAAAGAGGCGCACCCCGAGGGCCGCTAGCTCGGCCATCGGGGCCAGACGCTGCCCTGCCCTGCCTACGGTGATCGCCCCGGCCACCGCCACCTGGGCAGTGGCCGTGCGGGCCAACTCAACGACGTTGCGAACCGCGTCCGCCGAGTCGAGGGGCGGGTTGGTGTTGGGCATCGCCACCACCGCGGTGTATCCGCCCAATGACGCGGCACGGGTGCCGGTCTCTATGGTCTCAGCCTCCTCGTGGCCCGGTTCGCGAAGATGGGCGTGGAGGTCAACCAATCCGGGTGAGACCACACAGCGTCCGGCATCGAGGACGGTGGCCCCGGTGGGCACCACCAGCCCGTCGCCTACCTCTTGGATCCGGCCGTTGGCGACAACCACGTCGGCCCGACGTTCACCGGTGGCATCGATCACGATGCCACCTCTGATGATGAGGGTGGGATCAGACCGGTTCGGCTCAGACATTAGAACTTCCTTGGACCGGACTCTGTCCCAGCATCAGAAACAGCACTGCCATCCGCACCGCCACCCCATTGCTCACCTGTCCGGTGATGTGGGCGGCAGGCAGGTCGGCTACCTCCGAGGCGATCTCCACCCCCCGCACCATGGGCCCAGGGTGAAGAATCAGCGTCTCGGGTTTCAGCATTGCCGCCCGGCGCCCGTTCAACCCGAACCGGGTCGTGTATTCGCGGAGGCTGGGCACAAACTCACCACTCCCCCGTTCGGACTGCAGCCGAAGCAGCGATACCACGTCGGCGGAGGGGAGCTCATTGTCGATGTCGTGGCTGACCGCGGCAATAGGCCACCCATCGATCGAGGGAGGAAGCAGGGTGGGTGGCGCCACCAGCGTCACCTCGGCCCCGAGGGCGGCGTAGGCGGCGACCTGCGAACGGGCCACCCGGCTGTGACGAATGTCCCCCACGATGACCACCTGCAGACTCTTGAACCGATCCATACCCTCATCGCCACCGCCCAGCGCCTGGCGAACTGTATAGAGGTCGAGGAGAGCCTGGGTCGGGTGCTCGTGCCAACCGTCTCCGGCGTTGATGACAGACAAGTTGGTGACCCAGCCGGCTACTCGGGTCGGGGCGCCCGAGGACGGGTGGCGAATGATGATGGCGTCGATTCCCATCGCCTCGATGGTCTCCACCGTGTCGCGGAGTGACTCGCCTTTCTTCACCGAAGATGATCCGACCGCGAACGAGAGCACGTCGGCCGACAGCCGCTTGGCCGCCGTCTCGAACGAGACCCGGGTCCGGGTCGAGTCCTCGAAGAACAAGGTGGCGACCGTCCGACCCCGCAGGGCCGGCACTTTCGGATTTGCCCGGTGGCCAACCTCCACAAAGGAGTCAGCCACCCGCAAGACCTCGCCGATGCCATCGGGGCCGAGATCGTCGATGCTCAAGAGATGGTGAGGGAACTGATTCACCGACCCACCACATCCCCGAGCGCCACACCGTCTTCGGTGACGTCGACCATCTCGTCGCGTCGGGTGGGAAGGTTCTTTCCCACGTAGTCGGGCCGGATTGGCAGTTCACGGTGGCCTCGGTCGACCATGACCGCCAACTGCACGGCCTGGGCCCGTCCATACTCGCTGACCGCGTTGAGGGCGGCCCGAATGGTCCGTCCGGTGAAGAGCACGTCGTCGACCAACACCACGGTGGCCCCGGTCAGATCAAAACTGATGTCGGTCACCGCCTCAGGCAATACCGGGCGCAGACCGATGTCATCGCGATAGAAGGCGACATCGAGGATGCCCACCGGGATGGTGGTGCTCTCCACGGTTTCGAGGCTGGCCGCCAAGCGCTCGGCAATGGGAACGCCACCGGTTTGGAGTCCGATCAGGACCAGATGCTCGAGGCCCCGATTGCGCTCGGCGATCTCGTGGGACATCCGGGTGATGGCTCGGTGGACGTCGGCTGCCGACATCACTTGAGCTCTGGGGACAAATACTGCGCCCCGCGGTCGGGTATGACTGCGTTCGCGTTCGGCCACCGGCTCCTCCTGTCCGTTCGGGCCTCACGGGACCCGCTTCACGGTCAGATGTCGACTATACCGCGAGTCTCAGTTGCGCGCGTCACCTGTCACTCCAGGGTCGTCGCCGGTCCCCTGGGCCGATGGACCCGCGAACGCCGCCAGTCCGCTACCCGCGAACATTGTCAGTTGATCGACCAACTCGGCCCGTGACACGGTCCTCGAGTCCACCCACCAGTCGGCAGCCATAAAGACCGATCCCATCAGGGCGTAGCCCAACGTGGCAGCTGGAGAGGGGTCGGCCCCTGAGTCGCGGAGGCCATCCGCCATCATGGAGCCCACCACCTCGCCCACCGATACGAGCAGTTGGCGGTCGCCAAGGGAACGGCCGAATCCTGCCGCTCCCTGCACCAGAAATCTGAAGAGTGCGGGCTCTGTTTCCACAAATTGACAGAAGGCATCGATGGCCCCCCGCAGCGCCACCGGAAGTTCAGTCTCTTCCGACACCAGCGTCCCGATGCGCAGGGCCAACTCACCCGACACCTCGGCCGCCAGTGCGTCGGCCAGCGACGCCTTGTCCTTGAACGCTGCATACAGTGCCGGTTTGGTATAGCCCGCCGCCCCGGCGATGGCCGCCATCGACGCATCGGGTCCCAACCGGGCGATGGCACCGCGTGCCACCGTCACGAGTTGACGGCGACGGTGTGCGGGATCGGGCCGAGGCCCGGGAGGCCGTCCCCGGCGGGTTGGTAGGGACGAAATGGCGATTTCTCCCATGGATCCAGTATAACCTACCGCTAGTAGTTAATATCCACGATTCTCCGGGAGGAACGGAATTTGAAACTCGACCCCATGGGCCCGATCCGCGGGATGATGGCATCAACGATGCGCAGCAAGTTCGGTGAGCCGCTGGTGTCGTTCGACGACTCCCCTGGTGATCCGGGTCTGTTCGGACCGGAGTCGGTCACCTGGCGGGTGCACTCGGACATGCCCGCCATGCTCATCGGCGGGGTGTCATCTCTTTTGCTTCAGACGCTTCATCCCGGGGCGATGGCCGGTGTGGCCGATTTTTCCGTCTACGAGGAGGATCCGCTCGGCCGACTCCAGCGAACCGGCACCTTTGTGGGCGGAACCATCTTCGGATCCACGGCTACGGCGGAGAAGCTCATCGATATCGTGAAACACGTGCATCTGTCGGTATCAGGAGTCCGTCCCGACGGCGTTCCCTATGCCGCCTCCGATCCTGACCTCCTCCGCTGGGTGCACGTGGCCGAACATGCACAGTTCCTCCGAGCCCACCAGCTCTTCGGTGTCCGACCCCTGCGGGGACCGGATATCGATCGATATTTCGCCGAGGTGGCCGAAGTGGCGCGCCGGCTGGGCGCAACCGACGTCCCCACCGATGCCATTGGGGTCGACGACTATTTCACCGCCATCCGGCCGGAACTGCAGTTCGGGACACAGGCCGCCAAAGGCCTCGAATTCCTACTGGCACCCAACATCGGCGGTCCGGTGGAACAGGCCGCGTATACCCCCTTGGTCCGCGCCGCCACAGCCATCCTTCCTGATTGGGCCTCACGCATGTTGGGCATATGGCAACCGTGGCCCGAGTTGGTGGCCAACCGTTTCACCGCCTGGGGGCTATGCCGCACCTTGCGATGGGCCATGGGACCGAGCGAGGTCTTTGATCGTTCGAACCGCCGAGCCAGGGCTGTAATCGGGGCTGAGGTGGCCGCGGCATAAGTAGGTCCGGCCACACGGGCCGGACCGTTCTCCTATCAATCCCGGATGCGGGTAGCCAGGGTGGACAGGACCCCGTTGACGAAACGCCCGGAGTCGTCGGTGGAGTACCCCGAAGCCAGCTCCACCGCCTCGTTGAGGATGACGGCGGTGGGCACCTCGGATGAGCCCAACAGCTCTGCCACCGCCAAACGGAGGACGTTTCGATCGACCACCGCCATCCGAGCCAGGTCCCATCCGATGGCGGCCGAATTGATCAACTCGTCGATCTCGGCCTGTCTCTCCTCCACCGCCGTCAACAACTCCACCGTGTAGGGATCGGGCGGCACCATGAGGGCGCCCAGGATCTCCGACGAAGGATTGCCCTTCAGCTCCGCCTCGTACATGAGTGAGAGCGCCCGTTCTCGGGCCTGGTGTCGGGGTGAGGTCTCCATGATGGAACACGGTGAGGTGCAGATGCAGCGTGTGGGCCGACGAGGGCGTGGTCGATACAGCCCTCCTTCGGTTCCTCAGGCCCGGGTCAGATACTCCCCGGACCGGGTATCCACTTTGATCTTCTCACCCGGATTGACGAATAACGGAACCTGCAGTGCCAAGCCGGTCTCCACGGTGGCTGGCTTGCGCGCTCCCGAGACGCGGTCGCCTTGCACCCCGGGCTCGGTCTCGGTGACCGTCAGCTCCACCGCGGCCGGCAGGTCGACCCCGACAATCTCGGTGCCGTAGAACTGGAGCACGGCATCGTCACCTTCCTTCAGGTAGTTGGCGGCGTCACCGAGGGAGGCGGTCGTCACCTGAAGCTGTTCGTAGGTGAAGGTGTCCATGAACACATAGTCGGCGCTGTCCCGATAGAGGAACTGCATCGCCCGTTTGTCGATGATGGCCTGCTCGAGCTTTTCGTCGGCCCGATAGGTGCGTTCAATCACTGCGCCGGTTCGGACATTCTTCAGCTTGGTTCGCACGAAGGCGCCGCCCTTCCCCGGTTTCACGTGCTGGAACTCCACCACCGCGAACAAGCCTTCGGTCAGGTTGAGGGTCATTCCATTGCGCAGGTCGTTGGTCGAGATGGCCATTAGGCGATATTTCTCATCAGACAGGGACTTCTTTCGGGAACCGGGTGAGGGATCGGCTGCCGTCTGCGGTTACCACCAGGGTGTCCTCAATGCGGACCCCACCGGTGCCGGGCACATAGACACCGGGCTCCACGGTGATCACGGCGCCGGGGGCGAGGATAGCAGTTGACCCTGGCCCGACCGACGGGGCTTCGTGAATATCGAGGCCGACCCCGTGGCCGGTTCCGTGCTCGAACCGTTCTCCCCACCCGGCATCGTCGATCACCTGACGGCAGACCAGGTCGACCGATCCTGTCTCTATGCCCGGGCGCACCGCCGCCACCCCAGAGCGCTGGGATTCGGCCACCACCGAAAACACCCGGGCCAACTCGCCGGTGGGTTCGCCACCCACACAAAAGGTGCGGGTCATATCCGAGCGATACCCATCGAAGACGGCGCCGAAGTCGACCACCACCGGGTCGCCCCTTTGTATCCGGCGGTCACCCGGCCGAGCATGTGGCTTGGCCGAGTTCTCGCCGGAGGCCACAATGGTCTCGAACGCACTGTCCTCTGCCCCCGCCATGCGCATGGCGTGGTCAAGGCCGGCGGCAAACCGGGACTCGGTCAGAGGACCAACAGCGCCGGTGCCGGACCCGGCCGCCGCCAACATCGGTAACACGGCTGCCAATGCCTCGTCGGCGATCGCCGCGGCCCGCTCCATCCTGATGATCTCGTCGGCGTCCTTGACCACCCGTAGCGACTCAATCAGCCCCCGGGTCGCCAACAGTTCCGAGGATGCGAAGACGTCGACCCATGAACGTTGGGAGGCCCACGTCACGTCGTCGGCCTCCAGTCCGACGTGGAGCGCCGATCCCGCGGCTCCGGCCAACGCCTCACGCTGAGCCTGAACTCCTCCCACCACGACGGCCACCTCATCGGCCACTCCAGATGCTCGAATCTGTTCGCTCGACTGGGTCCGATACCGCCCATCAGTGGCCAGCACGGCGCGGCCCGCGGTAACCAGCAAGAGGCCGGCCGAGCCCGAGAACCCGATGAGCCAGCGGATATTGGCCGGCGTGGTCACCAGCAACGCCTCGATGGCACCGCCCTCCGCGCTGGCTTCGTCGAACAGCTTCCGCAATCGATCCAGCCGTCCGACCACCGACATCGGGGAAAGCTGATCGGACTTCCCGACCCCCGCCACTCACGACCCCGATCGCGCCATAAGGAGCCGGTGGGTTGCCTCCACGGCCAGGGAGTACCCCAAACCCCCAAATCCGGCGATGCACCCATCGGCCACCGGGGCGACCACCGAGGTATGCCGGAACGGTTCGCGGGAGGCAGGGTTGGAGAGGTGCAACTCCACCACCACCCCTTCGAACGCCGCCAGGGCATCGTGGAGCGACCACGACGTGTGGGTAAGGGCACCAGCGTTGATGATGATGGCCACCGCTCTCCCCCGGGCTCCCTGCACCGCTTCGACCAGCTCACCTTCGTGATTGGTCTGGAAGTGTTCGAGTTCGAATCCCAGCTTGGTGGCGGTACCGGTAGCGGTCGCGACATGGTCGGCCAGCGTCTCCGGCCCGTAGATGGCCGGCTCTCTCTCGCCCAACAGGTTCAGGTTGGGGCCCGAAAGCAACACGATGAGTCCCGACGAGCTCATGATGACCTTTCCATCTCTGCCAGGGTAGCGACCACCTCGGCTGGTTCGATGTCCCTTACCGGTTCGGGCCCGTTGGGCCCATCGAGTACGAAGGTCAGATCATGATGTGCCTTCTTGTCGCGGGCCATAAAGGTCACCAGTTCCTCGGCGTCGGCTCCGGCCGGCAGATCACCGGACAGATCAAAACCTCGGACCACCCGGCGGTGCAAGTTCACCCGGGAGTCGTCGATGCGTCCGAGCCTTCGGGCCAACGTGGCTGCGAACACCAGGCCGATGGCCACGGCTTCACCGTGGCGCAGATCCCACCTCCGGTCGGGTCCGAAAGCCGCCGCTTCCAACGCGTGGGCCAGGGTGTGCCCGTAGTTGAGGATCATCCGGCGATCACCCTCCCGTTCGTCGGACGCCACCACCTCGGCCTTGATGCTCACGCATCGGGCCACCTGGTCGCTGAGCGCGACATCGAGCAGCGATGCGCCAGGTTGGCCCGAAGTACCTGCATCGCCTGTGGCGCCGAGGAAAGCGTACTTGGCCATCTCACCTCGCCCCGAGGCCCACTCCCGGGGCGGAAGTGTGGACAGCACCTCGGTGTCACACAGCACCGCCTTGGGTTGCCAGAACGCACCGACCAGATTCTTCCCTTCGGGGATATTGACTCCGGTCTTACCCCCGATGGCCGCGTCCACCTGGCCGAGCAGCGTCGTCGACACGTTCACATAGGAGACACCCCGGTGAAACGAGGCAGCCGCGAATCCGGCCACGTCGGTCACCACGCCTCCACCGACGGCGATCACCACGTCGCTGCGGCTGATCCTCGCACGGGCGAAACCCCTGCACAGTGCTTCGACCACACTGAGTGACTTGGCCGCCTCGCCGTCAGGCACGGTGAACACTTCGAAGGGCAGTCCCGGATCCACATCCACCGGAATCCCGGCTTGGGTGACCACCGCGGCCCGCCCTGCTGTCGGCACGACGTCTGAAATCATCGTCGCCAACAGGTGACGAGCCCCATCACCCACCACCACGTCGTACCGGCGATCACCGAGCTCGACCGGAATGGTGATCACGCTCCAGCTCCGGGTTCAGCACCCACCAGGCCCGCCTCGGCCAGCACCCGGTCAACCACCTCACCAGCGGTGAGCTCATCGACGTCGACCACCAGGCGGGCGACCGATTCGTAGAGGGGACGACGCAGTTGGTAGAGGGCGGTCAATGACTCCACCGGGTTGTCCCCGAGCAGCGGGCGACCCTCTCCACTGCCCACCCGAAGTCCCAGGGTGGCCGGATCGGCCCGTAGCCACACCACGACACCCGACGCCATCAACAGGGCGCGGTTCGCCCCGGAGAGAACAGCTCCACCCGCCACCGATATCACCGCCGGATCGTTGTCAGCGACCGCCTCGGCCAGTACCCGGCTCTCCTCGGCCCTGAATGCCGCCTCCCCATCCTCGGCGAAGATTTCCGGCACTGTACGGCCGGTGTCGGCCACCACCTGAGCATCGGAGTCGAAAAACTTCCAACCGAGCCGGGTGGCGGCCATTCGTCCGACAGTGGTCTTGCCCACTCCCATCATCCCCACCAGCAGCAAACGGTCAGGCATCGGATACCGGGGCATCGGCCGCCGAGGGCGTCTCTCCCAACGCCTCCAGGTATCCCTGACGGTTCCGCCGGAACTCGGCCACTGAGTCGCCCCCGAACTTACGGAGCGCTTCTCCGGCGAGGACCAAGGCCACCATCGTTTCGGCCACCACGCCCATGGCCGGCACCGCCGTCACATCGGTGCGCTCCTTGAACGACACAGTTGATTCCTTGGTCACCACGTCAACCGTTTCGAGTGACGGACGGTTCAATGTGGCCAACGGCTTCATCGAGGCCCGGGTCACGATGGGGGAACCGGTGGAGATCCCCCCTTCGACCCCGCCGGCCCGGTGGGTGTCTCGCATGTAACCGCCTCCGAGTTCGCCGGCCAGTCGATCATCGGAGGCGAGGTCGGCGACCCGAATGGCGTCATGGGCCACCGAACCGCGCAGCGCCGGAAGCGCCCGACCCTCCCCGATCTCCACCGCCTTGATGGCCTGGATACTCATCAGCGCCTGGGCCAACAAAGCGTCCAGGCGACGGTCCCAGTGCACGTGGCTCCCGAGACCGACAGGAACCCCGTAGGCGATAATTTCGGCCACACCACCCAGCGAGTCCCCGTCCTTGGCCGCCGCCTTGATGGCGGCCACCATTCGGCCTTCAGCTTCCGGATCCGCACATCGGACCGGGGATTCGTCGATCCGGCCCAGATCGGCCATGGTCGGCAGCATCCCGGCATCGGAGCGTTCGGGGCCGATCTGGACAATGTGGCTGAGGATATCGATGCCGATTTGTCCCAGAAGTAATTTGGCCAGCGTTCCGGCCGCCACTCGGGCCGCCGTTTCGCGGGCAGAAGCCCGCTCGAGGACGTCGCGAGCATCGTTCAGTCCGTATTTGAGCATTCCGGCCAGGTCGGCGTGGCCGGGTCGAGGCTGGGTGAGTACCTTGGACGGAAGTCCGGGAGCCGGGGACATCTCCTCCTCCCACTTCGGCCACTCGGTATTGCCGATCTCAATGGCGATCGGCGACCCGAGGGTACGACCGTGGCGGACGCCCCCCACCAGGCTCACCTCGTCGGCTTCGAAACGCATGCGGGGCCCCCGCCCAAATCCCAACCGCCGGCGGGCCAGACCGCGTTGAATATCCTCGGTCGTCACCAACAGACCGGCGGGCATGCCTTCCACCACCACCACCAGGGCTCGGCCATGGGACTCTCCAGCGGTCAGATAGCGCAGCATCCAGGCAAATCTACTCGGGGCGCCGAGTCGCTCTGGTCCGGGATGGCCTTCACCCATCGGTCGCCGACGACGGCCATGGATCTACCCGGTCCCAAAGAAGCTGTGGGCAAGGTGGGTTCCAAAGAACACGGCCAGCACGGCCCCAACCGACAACGCCGGGGCGAACGCGATCCGGGTTTTCCGACCCGAGGCCAGCACTGCCATCATGACCAGGCCGAACACCATGCCGATCACGAACCCACCGAAGAACGCCAGGTAGGCGTGAATGAGGCTCAGGTAGCCAGTGGCAATGCCGATCACCCCGGCCAACCGGACGTCGCCGAACCCCATCCCCTGCGGCATGAACCACCAGATGGCAAAGAAGAGCCCAAACGCCACCACACCGGCGATTGCCGCCCCGCTCAAGTGCTTCCATTGATGATCGGCCGCCGAGGTCACTACCAGTAACGGGACCATGAGGACGAGGGTGCCATAAATCAACCGGCGGGGAACCAGGCGGTAGGAAAGGTCGGTCAAAGACACCGCCACCAACAGCGCGAAGAACACACAGAACGGCGCCAGGATCAGATCGGCTCCGAAGTGCACTGCCGCGGAAGCGAAGAGCCCTCCGGTGACGATGGCTGCCACCAGGGTCCGCATGGTTGATCGCCCTTGGACCACCACATGGTGAGGGTCGCTGTCGGGGACGGCTTCGGTGACCGGGTCGGTGACTGTCTTCGAGTCCGGAGCATCAAGCTTTTCGGCCGTCTCCGCCGCCTCGGCCCGCTTCCGCTCGTCGTCTCGGTGGCTGCCCTCGGCCAGATGTTGGCCGAGGGGGTCCAACAACCCACCAGCCACCAGACCGGCAATGGTCGTCCCTGCGACAAGTACAACATTCACCCGCAGAAACGTACCGGACCCACCCGTTCGAAGGGGGAATCATCCTCCTCTATCGTGTTTCCCCATGGAAACCCGAACTCTTACCCTGTCCACTCCCGACGGCCCGATGCCGTGTTATGAAGCCATTCCCGAGGAAGCGGAAGGAATGCGCCGAGGAGCGGTGGTGGTGATCCAAGAGGCGTTCGGGGTGAACCCTCACATCGAAGATGTCACCCGCCGGTTTGCCGAGGCGGGCTATCACGCCGTCGCCCCTCACCTCTTCCATCGGACCGGCGCACCGGTGTTTGGATACGAGGATTTCTCAGTGGTCATGGAGCACATGGGGGCTATCACCGATGAGGGAATCATCACCGACGTGGGCGCGGCGCTCAAACATCTCGAAGATGCCGGTTGGGCCGGTGACCAGACCGGAGCTGTCGGATTCTGCATGGGCGGCCGTGCCAGTTTTCTGGTGGCGGGAACCTATGCCCTCGGGGGCGCAGTCGGCTTCTACGGGAGCGCCATCGTCACCGGGCGCAACGAGCGGATGGGCTCGCTCCTCGGACTGATCCCAACCCTGAAGACACCTTGGCTGGGTCTCTTCGGCGACGAGGACAAGGGCATCCCGGTGGCGGATGTCGAACGCTTGCGAGAGGAACTGGCAACCGCTTCCCCGGTGGACACCGGCGTCGTCAGGTATCCCGGGGCTGAGCACGGGTTTCACTGCGACGTCCGGTCCTCCTACGCCCCGAAAGCCGCGGCCGACGGGTGGAAGCGCACCCTTGCCTGGTTCGAGGATCACCTCGCCACCCCGACACGGTGACCGGTCCCGCGGGGATGTAACCCCGGCCACCAACGATCAGATGGGTGCCGGTTCGTAGAACGGGTTGGCGCCACTGGCGTGATCGGTGACATCAACGACGGCAGTCAGCTCGGGAATGGCTTCGCGCAGCATGACTTCGATGCCCTGGGACAAGGTGGCCTTTGCCATGCCACAGCCCTGACATCCACCGCTGAGGCGGAGGTAGACAGCCAGGTCCTCCACGGCCACCAGGTCGGCGCGCCCGCCATGGACAGCGATGCTGGGATTCACCTGTTTCTCGAGGACCAGAACCACTTGCCGGGCAATCGGATCAGACAGGTCGACCGTGGCCGGAGGGGCCAGGCCGGACCGAGCCGAATCGGCCGGGGTGTTGGGGTTGACCACCACCAGACCTCCTTCGCCCTCTTCGTCGATCACGAAATCCAAGACGGCTCCTTGGAGTCCGTCAATGCTGCCTTTCGGCACCACCACTGCCAGATCGTCATTGTGCTGCACCACGTCACCAACCTCGGCATCCGCCGATGAACGGAAGTAGATGTCGTAGGAGTAGGCGTCGTCGCTGGTACCGGTGATCTCGAGCCACAAGGCCAGTGATGGAGCGTCGGCCTCACCGGCCCGGGCGTCGAGCACGGAGGCCCGGGCAGCGACTGTGACGGTCAGTATCGGGCGACGGTCGTCACCCACTTCGCTCATGCCTGCCATCATAAGAGTGTGACCCCAGTTCGATCGCAAGTACCCGCCGATGCTCACGAATGGGTCAGCTTCAAGGACCCTGACGAAGAGCGGACATGGCAGTTCGACGTAACCTTCCTCACCAGCGCCTGGACATGCATCTACGGCCAGGGATGCCAGGGCGTTCTCACCGGACCGGCGCCGGAACTTGTCCAGGGGTGTTGCTCCTACGGCGCCCACTTCACCGGAAAAAAAGATGCCCGCACCGTCGAAAAGGCGGCAGCGCAGCTGACCCCGGATCTCTGGCAGTTTCACCGGCAGGGCCAAAAGGGCGTGGTGAAGAAGTTGGCCGACGGGGAACTGGCCACCCGCATGGTCGACGGGGCCTGCATCTTCTTGAACCGGCCTGGCTTCGAGGCCGGAGCCGGGTGTGCCCTCCACAAGTCAGCAGAGCGCCAAGGCCGGAGCCACGTCGAGCTCAAGCCGGAAGTGTGTTGGCAGCTTCCACTCCGGCGTGAGGACGATTCGTCGCCCGATGGTCACGTAACGTCAGTGATACGCCAATGGGACCGTCAGCATTGGGGTGAGGGCGGCGAAGAGTTCCATTGGTGGTGCACCGAGGATCCTGCGGCCTTCATCGGGCACGAACCGGTGTACGTGAGCATGCAGACGGAGCTGGAGACGATGACCGGCAAGAAGGTCTACCGCCGCCTCAGCGCCTACCTCGACGAGCGAATGACTCCCCGGACCAAGGTCTCCCTGCTCCCCCATCCCACCGCTCGACGGTAATTTTCAGCGACCTCATTCGGCCAGCGGGTCATCCTCGGCGTACGTAGCCCGGCTCGGGGCCGTCCCCAGAATCTCGTCGTACTCGTCTTCGGTAGCCAAACACCATGACGCGTGCTTGTCATCGGGTTCCGCACCACATTCGGGGCAACTCCGGTTCGCGGTCGTCACGGAGCGCTTCAGACTGCGTGCCTCCTCGAAGCGGCGATGCCGTCCCTTCTTCACCGAAACAACTCCTTGCCCCCGGCCTAGGCGGTACCCAACACGACCCACCGGGCCGGGGTGACCGCCGTTCACAATTCCTCCTCAGTGTAGTGCGGCACACGGGTGGTCGTGTCACACAAAACGGCCTGTACGATCGGTGGGTGCCCCAAGGATTCGACCCCCAAGCGATGATCGACAGGTTCCGAGCCAGGGCGAATGCCGTCCGGACCCGCGGACTCCCTCCTATCGAAGGCCCCGAGCGCCTGCGCTTCAAGGAGCAGATGCAAGCCGACTTTATGGACTACGCCATGCTCGGTGACGCCCAAGCCGACATGGTGGACGGAATCCTCACCCTCCGCATCGACCTGCGACCGAAGGACGCTTCGCCCGAGAACTGAGTTCGGCGTCGGTGGTGGGTGCCGATCAACCTCCGTAGTTCATACGGGTGTCCTCCATCCGGAGCACCTCTGGCCGCCCCGTACCGGCATGGTCGGCGTCGCTGGCGTCCGAGTCGGGTTCCCGGTCGTCGGTCACCTCACCGACGTCGACCACTTCGCCGATGAACAGGATGTGACTTCCTTCCCGACCCGTGCCTCCCCCCAACTCCACGGTCTGGCGCACCTCACAGGCCAGCCAACCCACCGAGGAGGCGAGGATGGGCACACCCTTTGACACTTCCACGACCGGCTCACCCTGTATGGCGGTGATGGCCCGGTCCGGCCCGAATTCCACCTCGCCGGCCGGCTTGACGAATCGGCGCACAATGGCCCGGTCCGTGCGGGCGAGGATGGAGAGCGAAAATTTTTCGCTTTTTTGGACCAGTTGCCGGGTTACCGCACCTGTCTCGACGGCGATTGCCACCAGCTTCGGGGTCGTCGACACCTGCATGACCAAGTTGGCGGTCATCAGGTTCACGTCATCACCCCATCTGCTTCCTACCACGAAGAGCCCTGTTGGCATCGACCACAACACCCGTCGTCTCAGCCGGTCATACTCCTCGGGGTCACGTCCCTCGGGAATGGGCCCGGCGATACCGGTTTCGGTGGGCACGTCCTATTCCTCTCTGCAACCGCGCACGCACCGCTTCAGTTTCCGAACGGATCAACGTTCGAGCCCAGCGGGGCGGTGGTAGTGGTGGTGGAGGGAACGTGTCCGGTAATTGACGTGATCCGATCCAACGCCGTGGTCAACTGGGTGTTGGTTCTCGTCCGCCCCGCTACCGATGTGGCCAGCAGCTTCGAATTGCTCCCCGCTCCTTTGTAACAGTCGGTCCCGGCGTCATAGGCGGTCGCATAGGCGGTGCTCAGGTCGTTGCTCAACTCCTGGTCAGGGGTAGGCAGGTTGCCATTGCCGATGCCGGCGTCACTGGCCAGCAACGCACATACCGACCGGATCTGGCCGGAAGGATCGTGCTGGCTGAATGCCAGGTCCACGTTCTTGATATCCACTTCGATGGTGCCGATCGACGACCCGGCCCCGGCTCCGGTCACCCAAACAGACACCTGCTGGGCGGGCGTCCCCGATTGCTCCTGTCCCGAACAGCCGGCGAGGGCGACCGATGCCAGGGACATCACCGCGAAGGTGGCACCCACCACCCGCAACCGAGCCCGAGTGAACGAACCCATGATCAGGCCGGGAATCCCGTGCGATCGAACCGCCACGAAGAGTCAAGCTGGCGGAGGAATGTCGCACAACGCTCCTCTTCAACCTGTTCGCCAATGGAACCGGCAGCGGAACGCAGGCCATCGAGACAACGGAGAAATGGCCGATTTTCCTCGTGGGCCCAACGCACCGTGCCCGACCCCTTCCAGCCCGTAGAACGGAGGGCGTCGAGACCGCGGTGATATCCGACGCGAAAGCAGGCGTACGCCTCCACGTCGTCCCGGGCCAGAGAGCCCAAGGCGGCCCACGCCGCCAACGATGTCGGGTTGGATCGCACCACATCGGCCACGGCATGACGACGCCGCTCCCCCGGTTGGCCCAATGCCGCGCCGAGATCGGCCAGGATGGCGTCCGACTCGCCTGGCAATACTGTCTCGGGGAACCCGGCGGTCAACCTCACCGTCGACGCGTCCGAGGTTGGTTCGGATATTGCACTCATGGAGGAAGTGTAGGGCGAGGTCGACACGGCACTCCTTCGCCACCGCCAGGCCAGGCTCAGGCGAAGCTCAAGCGAAGCTGACCAGGTGGTAGTCCTTACGACCACGACGCACCACCAGGTAGCGACCGGCTACCAGATCGTCAGCCACCAACGTTCGGGCCACATCGACCTCCCGCCGGTTGTTCACATAGGCACCACCCTGCTCGATGGTGGTGCGGGCCCGACCTTTGGAAGGGACCATGCCCGTCTCCGCCATCAGGTCGACCAGGGAAAGGCCTTCGCCGTCGAGACGGCTTCGGGCAAGCTGTGTGGAGGGAGCGTCGACGAAGACATCGAGGAGAGACCGCTCGTCCAGCCGGGCCACCTCCTCACCAAAGAGGGCGGCGGCGGCTCGTTCCGCCCGTTCGGTTTCCTCTTCACCGTGGACGAGCATGCAGACCCGGCGGGCCAGCTCCCGCTGGGCTTCACGCCGTTCGGGGTGGTCGGCGGTGACCTGGTCGAGTCCACGGATCTCGTCGTGAGAGAGGAAGGTGAAGTACCGAAGGTAGGCCCCGACCACCGCGTCCTCGCTGCGAACGAAGAACTGATACAGCTGGTAGGGGCTCGTCCTGTTGGCATCGAGCCACACCGTGCCGGATTCTGTCTTCCCGAATTTGGACCCGTCCGCCTTCAGTACCAACGGGGTGGTCAGACCCCACACTTCGGTGTGACGGAGTTTTCGCACCAGCTCGATGCCCATGGTGATGTTGCCCCACTGTTCCCTCCCTCCCAGTTGAAGGGTGCAGTTGCACTGGTCGAACAGGTGGAGAAAGTCGTAGGCCTGAAGAAGCATGTAGCTGAATTCAGTGAACGAGATCCCTTGCCCATCGCGATCGAGCCGGGACTTGACCGAATCCTTGGCCACCATCTGATTGACGGTGAAGTGCTTGCCCACATCTCTCAAAAAATCGAAGAGACGGAGTTCGGTCAACCAATCGCTGTTGTTCATCAACCGGGCCTGGGAGCCGGTTGCGTCGGAACCGAAGTCGAGGAAGCGCGCGAGTTGGGTGTAGATGCCATGGAGATTGGCCTCGAGCACATCCGGCGACAGGAGAGACCGTTCCTCGGTCTTCCCGCCCGGGTCACCGATGAATCCCGTCCCTCCTCCGGCCAATGCGATGGGCCGGTGGCCGGCCACCTGAAGGCGTCGCAGATTGCAGACTTGCAGGAGGTGGCCCACGTGGAGACTGTCGGCGGTGGGGTCGAACCCCGTGTAGGCGGTGAGCCGATCGGCATCGAGGCGTGCCTCGAGGGAGGGGTCAGTCATCTGGTGGATGAGCCCCCGAAAGCGGAGGTCCTCGGCAAGTCTGGACATGGTCTCAGCCTGCCACGTCGCCGGAGGCCGGCGGCCAAATCGCCACCTCCCGAGCGCCCCCACCATCACGATGACAGCACCCCGCCTGTACTGGCCCGATACGCTCACGGGACCGGTGGCCGATGGCTGATGCGGCTTTCTGCCCATGAAACAAGGAGTTCGCGGTGACAAACCCCTACCTCGATGGCAACTTCGCACCGGTGCTCGAAGAGCTGACGGAAGATCACGAGCTGCCGGTCACCGGCATCATCCCACCGGATCTGGAGGGTCACCTCCTCCGCAACGGCCCCAATCCGGCAGTACTTCCTGCCGATGACACCGAATACCACTGGTTCAGTGGCGACGGGATGATCCACGATATTTCGTTGGCGGGCGGCAAAGCGGTCGGATATCGCAACCGCTGGGTCAGGACCCGCAAACTGGCGGCCGAACTGGGCACTGTCTCCCCCAAAGGACCGAGTGAACCTCTCGACGGCCCGGCCAATACCCACGTCATCCGGCACGGTGGTGCGACGCTGGCTCTGGTGGAGTCGGGTTTCCCCCACGCACTTTCCCCCGATCGGGAGCGGGCACGGATACACGATTTCGACGGGGCGCTGGCATCCCCGATGACCGCTCATCCCAAGGTCGACCCGGTCACCGGAGAGCTCTTCTTCTTCGGTTATGACGTGTTCGGGCCACCATTTCTCCGCTATCACACGGTGGATGCCACCGGTACTCTCACCCACAGCCAAGAGGTCGACATCCCCCGGGCCACGATGATGCACGACTTCGGGGTCACGGCCACTCAGGTCGTCTTCATGGATCTTCCGGTGGTGTTCGATCTCGACCTCGCCTCCACCGGGCGTTCACTCCCCTTCCGATGGATGCCCGACGCAGGGAGTCGGATCGGGGTGATGCCCCGCAACCATGGGGATGGGGCCATCCGGTGGATCGGTATTGACCCGGTGTATGTCTTCCATGTCCTCAATGCCTATGACGACGGGGATGTCATTGTCATGGACGTCGTTCGTTACGACTCCGCGTTCGACACCGAGCCCGGCGAGATCATCGCTTCGAACAAACCGGTACTGGCTCGATGGACGATCGATCCGAACGGAAATCGGGTGAGCGAAGAAAGACTCGATGATGCATTGGTGGAATTTCCTCGGATGGACGTAACGGTGGCCGGCCTCCCCCACCGTTACGGCTACTGCACCCTGCTTGGAGCCCAACTCGACACCAGCGATCAGACAGGTCTCATCAAGTACGACCTCCAGCGGGACGAGACCACCCGGTACGACCCGGGTGAACATCGGGCATCGGGCGAGCCGATATTCGTTCGGGCCGATGACGGGAGAGGCGAAGACGAAGGTTGGGTAATGAGCGTTGTCTACGACGCCACTCGTGACGCCAGCGATCTGGTGATCCTCGACGCCACATCATTCTCGGGCCCGCCAGTGGCCACTGTGCATCTGCCCGTCCGGGTGCCGTTCGGGTTCCACGGTTCGTGGGTGCCTTCCACGTCCTGAAGATTTCCGACTGATAAAGTTGGTGCTCTCGCGCGGCTGGTGATAAGTGAGGGTGACGCCAGCCCTGGTTCCGAGCGTGAGAAACTTGCAGTTACCACGTCGGTGGGATGAGACGTCCCGGCCGATCGACGAAACGAGCGACAGGCCAACCGACCTTGCCATCCATCGATCTTTCTCAATCGGGCCCACCCGGTACTCTTCGCCATACTGGCGGCAGGGGAACCTGGCCGTCGCCGATAAGCAGGCTGTGGGGGCTCTCGATGCACCGGGCCTATGCCGAGTAACGGCGAGTTTCCCGGACCCATCCTCGGGGGCCAGGTCCCTATTCCTCGCAATGCGGGTGGGACCCGACCTGTCCCCGAACACCGCCTCAAACCGGCCAAGCGCCGTCGTACGCCGGGCCAACGGATCCTTCGGATCCTCATCATTGTGCTCTCGCTGATTATTGTGCTCGCTGCTGCCGGATATGGCTACTTCCGGTACGAATGGGCCCAGATCAATACCGCCGTCTGCCCCAGCTGTGTCGCGGTGGCCAACGGAGCACCGTACAACGTGCTGGTGCTCGGCTCGGACACCCGGACCGGCGAGACCAGCGCACAGGCACAGCAGTTCGGCAACCAGACCACCGCGGGTGGACAGCGCAGCGACACCATCAAGATCGTCCATGTCGATCCCCAGGCAGGCACCGCCAGCATCCTGTCCATCCCCCGCGACACGTTCGTCACCCTTTCCGGCGTACCGGCCTCGTCGGGTGTGTCGTCGAAGAACAAGATCAATGCCGCCTTCGCTTCGGGGCCGAACGACCCGAACCCGAGCGGGACCGGTGCCAATGGACTGGTCACCACCATCCAGAACACGTTTGGGATTCCCATCAGTCACTGGATAGTCGTCAACTTCTTCGGGCTCATGGATGCGGTGAACGGGCTGGGCGGGGTAAAGATGAACGTACCGGTTCCGATCCGCGACTACGGCGACTGCAATGCCAACGGCGTGTACAGCAATTGCACCGGTCTCAATATTCAAACGACCGGCTGCCAGACCCTTGGCGGCGCCCAGGCGCTGGCCCTCTCCCGGTCACGGCATTTCGAGTACTACCAGAATGGCAAGTGGAACAGCGACTACTCATCGGATCTCGGTCGCATCCAACGCCAGAATCTGATGATCGAGGCGGTGGTCAACAAGGCCAAGTCGACCTACAACCCGGTCACCGCGGCGTCATTCATCGCGTCGCTCACCCACGACGTCACCCTGGACAACCAGATGAGCCCAGGGATGTTGCTGAGCCTGGCCGAGCGCTACCACGCCTTTTCGGGCTCGAGCCTGAAGAACTACACGTTGCCCACGATCGGAGCCAGCTACGCGCCCTACGGCGGAGAGGCGGTCCAAGTTGTTCAACAACCCCAAGCCCAGCAGATGTTCACCCAATTCCTGGGCGGACCGGCTGGAACCGTCACCACACCACCCCTGAGTTCCTACGGTAATCCGATCCCGGTGCCGCCTGTCGGGACCCCCACCACCGCGGCGTCGACGAGTCCTGCCACCGCGGCGTCCTCAACCCCCCCCGCCGCCAGTGCCCCGTCTGCCTTCCCGTCGTTCGATCCGACACCCTGCTGACCGGGTCGATCAGGACTGGTCGCCTACCAACTGGCCAACGCACCCGACTCGACTGCGTCGATCACCGCCTGATTGATGCCGGCATGGATCTCCACGTTCTCCGCCCGGCCCGGTAGGCGTACCCGGATCACCGCCAGCACGCCGTCCTCTATCCGCCGGTTCAGCGCCTCTCCCAGGGCCTCAGGCCCATCGTCAGGTCCGATCTCATCGACAGCTATCCCGAACCCTGCCGCCACCTTCCCCACGTCGGGGGCCTGCGGGGTTCCGAACAGCGTCTCGAATGACTCGGCGTCCAGCACAGTTGCGGGGGGCAGAAACGAGAAAATTCCTCCGCCACCGTTGTCGGCGACCACCACCGTGCACGGGGCGTCGGACCCCACGGCCCGTATCAACGCCGACACGTCGTGGAAGAATGCCAGGTCCCCCACCAAGGCAACGGTGGGACCGGTGGCCAGCGCCACGCCCAGGGCTGTCGAGACCACTCCGTCGATGCCGTTGGCGCCGCGGTTGGCCAGGACCCGCGGCGGATCGGGGCGTGGTGCCCCGTATGCCTCGATATCGCGTATCGGCATCGACGACGAGGACACCAGCGTGGCCCCTCCGGGAAGGGCGGCAAAGAGTCGCCGGGCCAACCCGGGCTCGGTCCAGCCGGCCTTCGGAGTGGATCGACCCTGGTGGGTGGTCACCGGATCGCCCAGGCTCTCTCCGAGAGCAGCTTGGGCAGCAGACTCCGCTGCTCGCCAACTATCGAGCCAGGCTGTGTCTTGTACCTGACCCCGGTCGCCCTGGTCGGCCTCCGATGCTTCCCGCATCCCATCCACGATGGCCCGGCAGACGGCAGTCGGGTCCGCTGACGCCAAGGTCGTAACCGAGCGGTCGGGGTCCACCCACTGTCCCCACGCCACCACCGCGATCACCGGAACACCGTCGGAATCCGAAGAGGCCAGAAAGCTGTTCACCACCTTCGACACCCATGGCGCCCCCAGCCTCAGGACGAGCTCGGGACGGTGGCTGGCGGCAAAGATATCGGAGCGGAGGATGCCGTCGGCCGCCGCGATCAGGGTTGACCCCGGGCGTCGGAGCCCCGATCGTGGGTCGGCCAACACCGGCCATCCTAAAACGGCAGAAGCCGCGGCCACCTCATCCGGGTCACCACAACCGGCACCGACCACGATCAACCCTCGTACGCCGGTCCTGCCGGCGTGCACGATCTGGGCGACCAACGCGGGGGTCGGGGCCTGAGGTTCCACGTCCACCTGGTACCAGGGGGCCCCGTCGGGCCGGCCGGGTTGGACTTTCCCAACCTCGACCTTCCGGATAAGTGGTTCCCGAAAGGGCAGATTCACATGAACTGGTCCCGGTCCGCCCGGACCTGTGACCGCTTCCGCCACCGTCCGGGAAGCCAGGGAACGCCAGGTGGAACGGCTCGCCGCATCGGCCACACCGGGATCGGAAAACCAGCGGACCGACCGACCGAAGATCATCTGCTGATCGATGGTCTGGGGCGCCCCGACATCTCGGAGCTCGGGTGGTCGATCGGCGGTGCACACCACAAGAGGGACACGGGCCAGATCGGCCTCCGCCACCGCGGCGTGGAGCTCGGCTGCCGCGGTTCCACTCGTGGTCAATATCACCGCCGGGCGACCGGTGGCCAGACCGATCCCAAGTGAAGTGAACGCTGCAGACCGCTCATCGAGACGAACGTGGACGTCCACGCCGGCGTGACGCATGAGTGCCACCGCCATCGGCGTGGACCGGGACCCCGGGCAAATGACGGCGTGGGACACGCCACACCGCACCCACTCGTCCACCAAGGTGGCGGCGAACTCCATCTGCGTGTCGCCGTCTCCGGGTGCCGGCTCTGGTGTCGATACGCTCATGGAGGAGGACAATTCTTGTCATGTCGCCCGTTCCCGAACCCATGAACCCAACTCGGACATCCCACATGGTGGGCGTTTCGCTGCACGCCGAAGTGATGGGCAATGGGCCCCGGACTGTCATGGCGCATGGATTCACCCAGACCTGTCGGGTGTGGGGCTCGATGGATTCCATATTGGCCACAGATCACGAGCTCATGCTGGTCGATATGCCGGGCCACGGGGGGTCGGCCCATGTGCTCGCCGATCTCACCGAGGGAGCCCACCTGTTGGGCGCCCTCGGAGGCAACGCCGCCTATCTCGGCTATTCGATGGGCGCCCGCTTCTGTCTCCATCTGGCTCTGACCCAGCCCGAACTGGTGAGTTCGCTGGTGCTCATTTCGGGTACCGCCGGCATCGACGATCCCGATGACCGGGCCGCCCGGCGGGCTCAGGACGAAGGATTGGCCGACCAACTCGACCCTCCGCTCCCCGGTGGCGGTGGCGCTGACTCTTCCGGCGGTGGCCAGGCTCGACTCGACTCGTTCCTGCGCCGTTGGCTCGACAACCCCCTGTTGTCGGGTGCTCCCACCGAAACCGACGGATTCGCCGAACGCCGCCGCAATACCGGGCCCGGGCTGGCATCGAGTCTGAGGTTGGCGGGAACCGGCACCCAACTCCCTCTGTGGGCACAACTCAACCGTTTGACCATGCCCGTCCTGATCCTCACCGGCGAGCATGATGACAAATTCACCGGCCTCGGGCGACGGATGGCCGAAGCCATCGGCGAGAATGCCACCATCGTGGTCATTGCCGGCGTCGGTCACGCCCCCCACCTGCAGCAACCGGCCCTGGTGGCCGAGAAGATCAGTGCTCATCTGGGTTCGGGTCGCTGACATCACGTCGCCCACAGCCAGACAGCCCCCGCGAGTAGGGCGCCGAACACGAGTTGGAGCCTACCGGTAGCCGCCAAAACCGGCAGGAGAGCCCGGCCGGTGGCGTCGCCACTGACGGTTCGAATCGGCGCGATGGCCAGGGGCAGGGCAAGGAGTGGCAAAAAGGCAAAGACCGGGTGCTGACCTGCGATCGCCCCGGTGGCCGCCAGGAGCCCCCAGCCAAGCACTCCGAGGAACGGGACCACGACGCAGGCGACGTACAACCAGCCCGCGGTCCGGCGCCCTACCCGGGCGGCCAGCGTCCGCTTCCCCGATATCAGATCGGTGTCGATATCCCGAAGGTTGTTGGCCAGCAGCAGCGCCGTCGCCAGGAGACCGACGGCCACGGAGGCCGACAGCACCAATCCTCCACCCAGTCGGAGCGTCTGGACGTAATAGGTGCCAACCGTTGCCACCAGGCCAAAGAACACGAACACGAACAGCTCGCCGAATCCGGCATAGCCATAGGGACGGGGACCCCCGGTATAGAACCACCCGGCGGCCAAACAGGCCGCACCCACCGCCAGCACCCACCACGAGGTCGCCCACGCCAGGGCCACGCCAACGCCACCGGCGATCCCGAACGCCAACAGTGCCGCCCGCTTGACCGCCTGTGGTGACACCAGACCTGAGGCAACCAGACGGACCGGACCCACCCGTTGGTCATCTGTCCCTCGGATGCCGTCGGAGTAGTCGTTGGCGTAGTTGGTGCCGACCTGGAGAGCCAGCGCCACCACCAGAGCGCCGAGGGCCCGCCACCACGTCGAGTCCCAGAGCGATGGCGCCACCACGTGGGTCAACGCCGCGTAGCTGGTCGGCAGACCCGGGCTCAGTGGATGTGCCGCCGCCGTCCCGACCAGCACCGGCACGACCGCCGCCGGCAACGTCCTCGGGCGGGCACCCACCACCCACCGTTTGGTCGGTCCGGGCCCACCGCGTGCCGCCGCCATTTCGGGCCCGGTCATCCATGCACCCCCGGCTTCCGTGATCTGATTCCCTCCGCGTTTGAGCGGATGGCCCGGACCCTTGCGACCGGGAGGGACCATGATTCGTCCGGGTGCTGCATGTTCCGGTCCACCGGTACCTCCCTCGCCACCATGCTCATGGGCGGCGAGGGAACCTACCGAACTCCGGATCCCGGTGTTGCTGGAAGGCATTACGACCCTCTTGACCCTCTTCGCTCATGTAGAAGAGCATGGTGGCGTCTCCGGCGAACTGTTGAAGACCGGCCAGGCCGTCGTCGGCGGCGTGGAGCCCGCCCTTGACCATCCGCAGGGCAATGGGCGACAAGGACAGCATTCGCCGACACCAGGCGACCGTCTCGCGTTCGAGGGAATCCAGGGGCACCACCTCGTTGACAAGTCCCCAGTCGAGGGCAGTTGCCGCATCGTACTGACGACAGAGGAACCACACCTCCTTGGCTCGCTTCAGACCGATGGTGCGAGCCAAGAGGCTGGCGCCGTAGCCGCCGTCGAAACTCCCCACTTTCGGGCCGGTCTGGCCAAAGCGGGCATTGTCGGCGGCAATGGTGAGGTCGCACACCAGATGGAGAATGTGACCCCCACCGATGGCATAGCCGGCGACCATGGCAACTACCGGTTTGGGCAAGCGTCGGATCTCGATCTGCAGATCCAGGACGTTGAGGCGGCCGATCCCCTGCTGAGCGACGTCGTCATCGCCGATATAGCCATCATCACCCCGGACCTTCTGATCCCCTCCCGAGCAAAACGCGTCGGGTCCCTCGCCGGTCAGGATGACAGCCCCCACCGACGAGTCGTCGCGGGCAATTCTGAGTGCATCCGAAAGTTCAAAGAGAGTCTGGGGTCGGAAGGCATTGCGAACCTCCGGACGGGCGATGGTCAGTTTCGCAATTCCTTCGGCCACGTCGAAGTGAATGTCCCGATAGTCACCACGTCGTTCCCATTCGGGCAGCGGCATGCTCCGATAGCCATCCACCGGGTCCACCGGTTCCCCCGTGATCACCGTCCGAGTCCCGAACCCTGAGCTACCGGTTCCACTGCCTCCACCACCTGCCATCACCATTCGGACTTTCTCCTCACGCCGCTACACGGGCGGTCACCTACGCTAGCCCCATGCCTGACGTGGTGGCACTCGATCTCCGTGCCGGCCAGGGCTTTGTCGATGCCCTGCGGCGGACGTGGGATGCGGGGGACGCCGTTCTCCCCGTAGACCCCCGCCTGCCTCGGGCTGCCGTCCAACGCCTACTGGACGCACTTCGACCCTCGGCGGTAATCGACGAATTCGGATCTCATCCCCGGTCGGGTGGCCTTCCCAGCGTGGAGGGCGACGCTCTGGTTGTGGCGACCAGCGGGACGACCGGAGCGCCCAAGGGTGTCGTCTTGACCCATCAGGCCGTCGAGGCGTCGGCGATGGCCAGTTCGCGGCGGATAAACGTGGACCCGGCCCGTGATCGATGGGTGGCGTGTCTTCCCCTGGCCCACATCGGCGGCTTGTCAGTGGTGACCCGGGCCATCGCCACCGGTACCCCGTTCACGCTGTTCGAACGTTTCGATGCAGCCGAGGTGGATCGCGAGGCCCGCCTTGGTGCCACACTCGTCTCACTGGTGGCAACGGCCCTTGGCCGCATGGACGCCAGCAGGTATCGCTCCATCCTCCTCGGGGGTGCCGCCCCTCCCGAACGGCTCCCCGACAACGTGGTCACCACCTACGGGATGACGGAGACCGGGTCAGGGGTCGTCTACGACGGCTCACCTCTCGATGGCGTAGACATCCTGATCGGTGACGGTGACCTCGGAGCCGATGGTGAGGTATTGGTGCGCGGTCCCATGCTGATGCGGGCCTACCGGGATGGCACGGATCCCAGGCTGCCCGGAGGTTGGCTCCCTACCGGCGACGCCGGGCGGGTGACTGAGGACGGGGTCCTGTCGGTCTACGGTCGGATCGCCGAGGTCATCGTGACCGGAGCGGAAAAGGTATGGCCGGAGGCGGTCGAAGGCGTCCTGGCCGGCCACCCCGGAGTTGCCGAGGTCGCCGTCTGGAAACGGCCCGATCCTGAGTGGGGCGAGCGGGTAGTGGCCTGGGTGGTGCCCGTGGATGCTTCGGCGCCACCGACGCTCGAGTCTCTGCGTTCAGCGGTGTCCGAACACATCGCACCATGGGCCGCACCCAAGGAACTGGAAGTGGTGGCCGTCCTGCCCCGGACTCGGAGCGGCAAGGTGCAACGGGATGGTTTGACCTGACGATGCACTGGCCGCGGCCGCAATTAGGCGATCCCACCGCTGGCGATGTTCAGGGCTCCGCCGTCGATGACCAGGGTGTGACCGGTAATCCACGAGGCATCATCCGAACAGAGAAAGAGGGCGGCCTTGGCGATGTCATCGGGTTCACCCAGACGTCGTAGGGGCAGACGCCGGGCGATCTGGTCACCGGCCGGCTCCCACAGAGCCTTGGCGAAATCGGTCTTCACCAAGCCCGGCGCTACGGCATTGACCCTGACCTTGGGCCCGAGCTCACCGGCAAGCTGACTGGTGAGATGGATCACCGCGGCTTTGGTCACGTTGTACCAGCCGATCCCGTGCTCCACCGATAGCCCACCGATCGAAGCCAGGTTCAACACAACGCCACCGCGTTCGGACATCCCGGCTCGCCATGCCGCCTGGGTCCACTCGAGGTATCCCGATTGATTGACCCTGATGGTCTTGTCGATCTGACCGGTGTCGATGTCCATCAACGGCCCGTAGTAGGGGTTGGTTGCGGCGTTATTGACCAGGATGTCCACCGATCCGAACCGTTCGACGGTGGCGTCCACGCAGGCCGCGCCCTGGTCGGGGTCGCCGGCGTTGGCCACATGCCACGCCACCTCACCAGACCGCTCACCTTTGGTCGCGTCGATCGCACTCTTGGCCTCGGCCAGAGCCTCGTCCTTGCGGGAGGAGAGCATGACCGAAGCCCCCGCCTCCGCGAATTGCCGGGCAATCGCCATCCCGATTCCCCGGGAGGCACCGGTGACGAGGGCTGTCTTTCCATCCAGTCGAAGATCCATGGGAGAACCCTACGACGACCATCACCAATCAGAACTACCAAAACAGAAGATTCTCCCCGGCGACTGCGTTGTCGAAGGCGCGATACTGCAATTCGCCGACGGCATTGACGTGGACCGTGCCGGTGGTTCTCGAGGTTGGAGGGATTCGAAGTGCTCGATCAGGTATTCCGGAGGCTGATGTCCGAGGGTGAGAAGGTGGTGCTCGAGGCATATGCCTTGGCCACCGTTGCCCGAGCCGGGATGATCGGTCCGGAGCCTCCGCTCCGGTTGGCCGAGATGGCCCTGGCGTTGAAGCGGTTCGGACCAGTGGGGGGTGGCATCGTGGCAGCCGCCATTCGCCACGGTGATCGATTCGGATTGATCGACGAACGGGGGCCACTTTCGTTTCGCGAACTCAACCTTCGCTCCAATGCCCTGGCCGATGCCCTGGCGGCTGAGGGACTGGGCGACGGCGCCACCATCGGCGTGTTGTGCCGCAATCATCGTGGCCTGCTCGATGCGACGTTCGCCGGGGCAAAAGCCGGATATCGGATCCTCTACCTGAACACCGATTTCGCCGCCCCCCAAGCCCGTGACGTCTGTGCCCGCGAAGGCGTCGAAGCCCTCATCGTCGACGAAGAGTTCCTGCCCATCGTGGCCGACGTCGAGGCTTCGGCAGGTCGGTTCATCGCCTGGACCGACGGGCCGGCAGCCCTCGGGACGCTCGACTCGTTGATTTCGCTCGGGGACACCAAGGGTCGCCCGGCGCCTTCTCAACCCGGCGCCATGGTCATGCTCACCAGCGGCACCACCGGGACGCCCAAGGGTGCGCGCCGAAGCCAGCCCCGGTCACTGACCATGCCCGGTGCGGTGTTCTCGAAGATCCCCTACCGCGGACGGGAGGCCGTGTACGTGGCGCCGCCCCTGTTCCATGGTTGGGGGCTGCTCTCGGGGCTGCTGACCATCGGGACGGGTTCAACCCTGCTGACCTCGCGCCGGTTCGACCCGGCCGCGGTCCTCGATACCGTGGCTCGCCATCGCTGCACAGGCTTGGTGGTGGTCCCCGCCATGATCAACCGGATGCTGGCCCTCGAAGACGGAGGACCGGCGAGCCGAGATCTGAGCGCACTGCGATTCATGGCCACCAGCGGCGCACAACTGGAAGGGGCGTTGGCCAGCCGCACCATGGATGCGTTCGGAGATGTGCTGTACAACCTGTACGGGTCCACCGAGGTGGCGTACGCCACCATCGCCACCCCCGAAGACATGAGAGCGGCTCCCGGCTGCGTGGGGCGCCCGCCGGTGGGCACAACCGTCCGACTGTTCGACCGACCGGGCACAGAGGTGGCGCCAGGTGAGACAGGGCGGATCTTTGTGGGCAATGGCCAAGGGTTCAGCGGCTACACCGGCGGCGGCACCAAAGACTCCATTGACGGGCTGCTCTCTACTGGTGACGTAGGTCACTTCGATGGAGGTGGCCGACTCTTTGTCGACGGTCGTGACGACGAGATGATCGTCTCAGGCGGGGAAAACGTCTTTCCGGGGGAGATCGAGGAACTGCTGGCCGGTCACCCCGGAATCTCCGAGGCTTCGGCCATCGGCGTGCCCGACGCCGACCACGGACAACGACTGATCGTCTATGTGGTGCCAACGACACCCTCTGGATTGACGGCCACCGAGGTGAAGTCGTATGTGCGTGACAACCTGGCCCGCTTCAAGGTGCCACGTGAGGTGTTCTTCGTCGAACAGCTACCCCGGAACCCGGCGGGCAAAGTGCCGAAGCGAGATCTTCTCGCCCGCCACGCGGCCGCGGACGGTGTCGTGGATGTCGAGGGTTCGGTTCCGGGGCCAATAGCCTGATGGGCCTGGACGCACAACGTGGAACTGGGTGCTCGCCTCGATACCACCGTTTGCCGACGACATGGGCCGGCATGAGGAAGTTGGGCCGGGGATCGTCGCCTCACCCGGTCCCGTAGCATCGACCGGGTGAACCGCCTTGGAGAGGAAACGTCCCCCTACCTCCGCCAGCACGCCGACAATCCGGTGGACTGGTACCCATGGGGTGATGAGGCGTTCGACCGGGCCCGGGCGGAAAATCGCCCTGTCTTTCTTTCCATCGGATACTCCGCCTGCCATTGGTGTCACGTCATGGCCCACGAATCGTTCGAGAACGCCGACACCGCCGCCGCGCTCAACGGGTCATTCATCAGCGTGAAAGTGGACCGTGAGGAACGTCCCGACGTGGACGCCGTCTATATGGAGGCAGTCCAGGCCATCACCGGGTCGGGTGGCTGGCCGATGAGCGTGTTCCTCACCCCTGATCGCCGCCCCTTCTTCGGCGGGACCTACTTTCCGCCCGATGACCGCCATGCCTCACCGTCATTCCGGTCGGTCCTGGCCGCGTTGGCCGACGTCTGGACCAACCGGCGGAGCGAAGTAGAAGAACAGGCTGACGAACTCTCCAAGGCGATTGCGTCCCGATCAGTGATCACCAAGTCCGGCCGCCGGTCGTCGTCGCTTGGTTCCCTCGGCGGATCCAACGACGGAGTCGACCTCATCGATGTGGTCACCAAGGAACTGAACAGTAGATTCGACCGCGAGTGGGGCGGCTTTGGTCCCGCTCCGAAGTTCCCTCAACCCACGCTGATCGACATCGCTCTCCGGCACTCTCGCCGGCACACCGACGGCGATCCCGATTCATCGCTGGCGATGGCCACCCTGACCCTCGATGCCATGGCCGGCGGTGGTATCCATGACCACCTGGGCGGCGGATTCGCCCGATACTCGACCGATCACCAGTGGCTGGTCCCGCACTTCGAAAAGATGCTCTACGACCAGGCCGGACTGCTCCGGGCGTTCCTACACGGCTGGCAGGCCACGGGGCAGCCGGACTACCTCCGGGTGGTCGAGGACATCATCTCCTATGTCGCCCGCGACCTGACCACGCCCGAAGGGGGAGTGCACTCCGCTGAGGACGCCGACTCCGAAGGGGTGGAGGGCAAGTTCTACGTCTGGACCCTTGACCAGGCTGACGAGGGAGTCAGAAGCGGATCCCTGCGCCCGGGCGAGGACTCCACGGCCATCATCGAGGCTGTCACCAGCTGGTTCGACCTCACCACCGCCGGAAACTTTGAAGGCACCACCATTCTGCGACGCCCGATCGGGGCACCGCTGGGTGGCTCGGTGGACGTGGAATCGGGCCGGCGCCTGTTGTTCGAGGCCCGGGCCAGGCGTGTCCGGCCCGGCCTGGACGACAAGGTCCTCACTGAGTGGAACGCCATGTACTCCTCGGCCCTGGCCGAGGCTGCATTCGCCACCGGCAATCCTGACTGGACCCTGTCGGCAGTGTCCATCGGAGGCTTTCTCTATGACCACCTGCGGCGCGCCGGCGACGGCCGGTGGCTTCGCAGTTGGCAACGGGAAGGTGGAGCCAAACATCTCGCCTATGCCGCCGACTACGCATGTTTGGTCGACTGCTTCACCCGGTTGGCCGAGTTGACAGGTCGGGCCATTTGGACAGCCCGGGCCATCGAGACCGCCGATGCACTGCTCGAGCTCTTTCATGATGACGGCGATGGTGGTTTCTTCACCACCGGTCACGATGCGGAAGCCCTGTTGGTCCGGACCAAGGACGTCTTCGATGGCGCCACTCCCTCGGCCAACGGGGTGGCGGCAGTCGCATTGGTGCGACTCGGGGCTCTCACCGGGTTCGACCGGTACACGGAGGCAGCCCACGAGATCGTCGACCTGGTTGGCGAACTCCTCATCCGCCATCCCACCGCCCTCGCCCACACCGTGGTGGCGGCCGACCTGTTGCGGCGGGGACTCACCGAAGTGGTGATTACCGGCGATCGACCCGACCTGCTCGACGTGGTGCGTCGACAATGGATTCCTGACGCAGTGATGGCATGGGGGGAACCCACCGCGTCACCGCTGTGGGAGGGGCGAGACCCGGGCCTGGCCTACGTGTGTCGGCACTACGCGTGCCAGATGCCGGCATCCGATCCTGAATCGTTGTCGATGCAGTTGCCCGGGATCTTCCGGTGAACGAGGGCCTACCACCCCCGGTCGGAGTTCCCAGTCTGCCTCCGCCCCCGAAAAAACGGAAGCAGGGTCGGTCGCCCCGGACTCCCCGGAGTGGCACCGCCCGAGCCGTGGTGCGAGCGGTCAAGGCTCGAGACCGGATCGAGGTGGCGGGAGGTGCTTCGCTGACCATTCTGGTGCTGTCGTGTCACGAAGAGGACACCACCGGCGTTGACCTGGCGTCGGGGACGCTGGTCCGAGCCAGGGTGCGGTGGCCCGAAGGCCACCTACCCGACCTGGTTCCGTTCGACGTGGTCGAAGCGGTATTGGCGGACGAGCCCGAGCGCGATGATCTGGCCCAGCCCGAAGCGGTGACCGTCACTGGGCTTCCACGACACCTCGGCACGTTCCACGGGCGTCGGAATCGCCGTCTCCTCCATCGACTGGCTGCGCCGGTCGAAGAGCACGTGCTGGGTTTCCCCGGCGCCTCCGCGCCCTATTGGGAGTTCAGGGGATTTCGACCCTCGCTGGCCCTGTTGGTGCCGACCAAGGGGCCCGTCCTGTTCCGCCGCGAACGGGAACGGGAAGTGTGGATCCGGTTTGGGTGGGGACGTAGCGACAACTGGCTACCCGTCGAAGACCCCCGAGCCGACCGCGCACTCGATGTAGCCCGAACGGACCGATTGCATGGCAAGGAACTGGCGTCTGCCCTGGGGTTCAAACCCCACTATCTGGTCGCATCAATCACCACCCCGCGCAACGGACACTGCTACAAGACCATCCGGGCCCTGTTGCCCCGGGGTTGATCGTGTCCACTCAACTCGTCGTGGTCGACGCATTCACCGATCGTCCATTCTCCGGCAACCCGGCCGCGGTGTGCCGGCTCGATCGACCGGCACCTGAAACGTGGATGCGCGACGTGGCCGGCGAGATGAACCTCTCGGAGACGGCGTTCGTCGTCACCCGCCCCGACGGTGGGTACGACTTGCGGTGGTTTACTCCTACCACCGAAGTCGACCTCTGTGGGCATGCCACGTTGGCTTCGGCCCACGTGGTGGGGGGAGGAGAGTTCCACACCCGAAGCGGGGTACTCACCTGTGCACTCCGAGACGACGGTTTGATCGAGATGGACTTCCCAGCCGACCCGCCGACAGCCTGTGCTCCGCCCGATGGTCTGTTCGCCGCCCTCGGTACTGTCGGGGACGTCCTCGGTGGCGCCTCCGATCTGATGGTGGTGTGTGCTGAGCCCGATACCGTCAGACAGCTGCAGCCCGATCTCACGGCTCTAGCCGCCATCGATACCCGGGCCATTATCGTGACCGCGGCCGCCTCCCAACCAGGCATCGATTGCGTGTCCCGGGTCTTCGCTCCCCGGGTCGGGATTCCTGAGGACCCGGTCACCGGCTCGGCCCACTGCACCCTGGCCCCGTGGTGGTCGACCCGCACCGGTCGGAGTGAGTTGGTCGGGGCCCAGGTGTCCCGCCGGGGAGGCATCGTCCACATGCGACTCGATGACAACCGGGTGATCCTGGGCGGACATGCAGTGACGGTTTCGGAAGTGCGCCTCCTGGTCGATCCGGACTGACCGGGTTCGCCGGGTGGCCTACAGTCACTAGTCATGTCGGCGTCTTCTCTCTCCCTCGGATCGGCCGTACCGATCCTTCCTGACTACAACGGCGCCTGCCTGGCCACACTGGTACCGGCCCTGTTGTCAGGGTTCGCGGGGGGCAAGGGCGATGCCGGACAACCTCCGACCTGGCTCCCCTCTCCGGCCCGTGAGGCGAACCAGATTGTTCTGTTGATCGTGGACGGGCTGGGATGGGAGCAACTGACCGCGCGTCGTGAGCTGGCTCCCACCCTGACCGGAGCCGCCGGCAGTGAACTATCGATTACCTCGGTGGCTCCGACCACCACCGCCTGTGCGCTCACGTCCATCGCCACCGGTCGTCCGCCCGCCGATCACGGTCTCCTGGGGTACCGGTTGGCCACCCCGAACGCGGAGATCATGAACGTGCTCCGGTGGACAGTGGGCACCTACCGTCCGCGGGACGCCCGCCAGGAGTTACCGGCCTCCGCCTTTCAGCCGTACCCGCCGTTCCCCGGAGCAACCCATCCGGTGCCGGTGGTCTCCCGGGGCGAATTCGGAGGCACCGGGTTCACCGCAGCCCACCTCGGGGCCTCTCCGCTGGCCGGGTACAAGATCACCTCGTCGCTCCCTCTCGAAATCCGCCGTCTGCTCGGGGCCGGGGAACCATTCGTCTACGCCTACTACGACGGTATCGACAAGGTGGCCCACGAACACGGGCTGGGCGAGTATTACGACGCCGAGTTGGTCGCCGTCGACAGGTTGGTGGCCGATATCGCCTCCGAGCTGGCCCAGGGGGCGGTGCTGGTGGTCAGCGCCGACCATGGCCAGATCGAGGTGGGGGCCAATGTGGAGTTGTTGGGCCGCGAGACGATGGCCGGCACCCGTTTTCTGTCGGGCGAGGGCCGGTTCCGCTGGCTGCATGCCCGGCCCGGTGCCGCCGATGACCTGTTGACCACGGTGACTGAGCAATATCACGACACCACTTGGGTCATGAGTCGGGATCAACTCATCGACGAGGGATGGTTCGGCGGACCTCTCCGTGACGGTGTGATCGATCGGCTCGGCGACGTCGCACTGATACCTCATGCGCCCATTGCCTTCCTCGACCCCGCCGACGCCGGGGAGACTACCCTGGCGGCCCGACACGGTTCGTTGACCGCCGACGAAATGCTGGTCCCTCTGGTCGCCATCGCGTCAGATGGCAGTATCTGACCATGGACAACGACGGACCCAACCCGGCTGAACATCCACCCGCCCTGCAACCCGAGGTCGTCGACCCGGTGAGTGATACGGCCGGAGAGAAGCAATCGGACGATGGCGCCCTCGACGAGAAGCGGACCGAGTCGATCGAGAAGCCGGCCAAGATCCTTCGTATCGGGTCCATGGTCAAGCAGCTCCTCGAAGAGGTCCGCCTAGCCCCCTTGGACGAACTCAGTCGGGGACGCCTTCGCGAAATCTACGAACAGTCGGTCCGGGAGTTGGCCGATGGCCTCTCCGACGACCTGGCCGCCGAGCTCGATCGGGTCTCCATTCCCTTCGAAACCCCAACCCCGTCCGACGCCGAGCTGCGCATTGCTCACGCCCAGTTGGTGGGCTGGCTCGAGGGGCTCTTCCATGGGATTCAGGCCACCTTGGTGGCCCAGCAGGTGGTCGCTCGGGCCCAGCTCGACGAGATGCGTCAGCAGGCCTTGCCGCCGGGAGGTGGGCCACCGGTCCACCGTCCCGGCACCTATCTCTGACCCGGGCCCACCACCCGGTGCGGGTCCCCACCGGGTGGTGGCTCGCGCTATGGTCGGAATCACACCGCTGTAACTCCTCCACAGCCTGTGGAGGAGCGGGGTCGGTGATCGTCGAAATGACGAGGAAGGCGCCAGTTCGTTGGCATCACGGTCGTTCACACATCTGCACACCCACACCGAGTTCTCGATGCTCGACGGTGCCGCCCGGGTCGACGATCTCGTTCGGGCGGCGGTAGAGGACGGCCAACCGGCCCTCGGGATCACCGATCACGGGAACATGTACGGAGTCCTCGACTTCTACGCCGCCTGTCGCAAAGCCGGCATCAATCCGGTTATCGGCACCGAGGCCTACATGGCGGGTGAGTCCCGACTCGAACGGCCGGTGCGACGAGGCAAGGTGGACGACACCGGAGGCGATGTCGAGGGCGGGGAAAAGCTCTACTACCACCTCACCTTGCTGGCCGAGACCACCGAGGGATACCGCAACCTGCTGAAACTGTCATCGGCGGCCTACCTCGAGGGCTACTACTACAAGCCTCGGGTCGACTGGGAGTTGCTCGAACGGCACCACGCCGGACTGATCGCCACCACCGGATGCCTGGGCGGGGTGGTCCTCCAGGCGCTCCTGGCCAACGATCAGGTGAAGGCCGAGGGTTTGGCCGCTCGTCTCCAGGACATCTTCGGCAAGGACAATTTGTTCGTCGAACTCCAAGATCACGGGCTGCCGGCCCAGCGAAAGACCAATCCGGTCCTGGTGGAGATCGCCCGGAGGATCGGGGCTCCCCTCCTTGCCACCAACGACAGCCATTACACCCACCGCGAAGACCATGTTGCCCACGACGCGTTGTTGTGCGTCCAGACCGGTGCCCTCATTGCCGACCCGAAGCGCTTCAAGTTCGAGGGCGCGGAACACTATCTGAAGTCGGCGGCGGAGATGCGGCATCTCTTCGGCGAACTCCCCGAAGCCTGCGACAACACCTTGCTCATCGCCCAGAGAGCCAGCGTCGAGATCGAGTTCGGTCACCCGAGTCTTCCGCAGTTTCCGGTCCCCGACGAGTTCGTCGGCGACTCCTACGAGGTCCGCGCTGCCCAGTACCTCCGTCACCTGAGCATCGAAGGGGCCAAGGAGCGCTACGGCCACCCCATCCCTGCTCCCGTACTCGAACGGCTCGACTACGAGCTCGGTGTGATCGGTGAGATGGGATTTTCCGCCTACTTCCTGGTGGTCTGGGACCTCATTCGCTTTGCCCGGTCACGGGGAATCCGGGTGGGGCCGGGGCGAGGATCGGCGGCGGGTTGCTGCGTGGCGTACTGCCTGAAGATCGTCGACCTCGATCCCATCCGTTACGACCTCCTGTTCGAGCGCTTCCTCAACCCGGGCCGGACACAGATGCCCGACATCGACATGGACTTCGACGAGCGCTACCGCGGTGACATGATCAAGTACGCGGCCGAGCGGTATGGGTCGGACCACGTGGCCCAAATCGTCACGTTCTCGACCATCAAGGCGCGGGCGGCGGTGCGTGACGCCGCGCGGGTGCTCGGCAAGCTCTACGGGGTGGGCGACAAGATCGCCAAAGCCATGCCGCCACTCATGATGGGGCGCGACACGCCGTTGAACGCCTGTCTGACCAAGACCGAAGGGTTCGAAGAGGGCTTCGCCGCCGCGGGCGAACTTCGCACCATGTACGAGACCGACCCGGAAGCCAAAGCGGTCATCGACGTGGCCAAGGGTCTCGAGGGCCTCCGTCGCCAAGATGGCATCCACGCCGCCGCGGTGGTCATCACCGACCAACCGCTCACCGAGTACGTACCCATCCAACGAAAACCCGACAGCAACAACCCCGATGACGCCCCCGTCGTCACCCAGTACGAGATGCACGGCGTCGAGAATCTCGGGCTGTTGAAGATGGACTTCCTCGGGCTTCGCAACCTTTCGGTGATTGAACGAGCGCTCGACCTGATTCAGGTCTCCACCGGGGAGCGCCCCGACATCGACAGCATCCCCCTCGATGACGAGAAGACATTCGCCATGTTGCGCAAGGGCGATTCGATGGGTGTGTTCCAGCTCGAAGGCGGACCCATGCGATCATTGATGCGATCGCTGGCGCCTACCACCTTCGATGATGTGGCGGCTCTTGTTGCCCTGTATCGGCCCGGGCCGATGGCGGCGAATATGCACCGCGACTATGCCGACCGGAAGAACGGCCGACAGGCGGTCACCTACCTCCACGACGACTTGGCAGAGATTTTGGCCGATACCTACGGTCTCATGATCTACCAGGAGTCGGTCATGCGGGTCGCCCAGAAGTTCGCCGGCTACTCCTTGGCTGAAGCTGACAACTTGCGTAAGGCGACCGGTAAAAAGGACCGGGTCCTCATTCAGGCGGAGCGGAACAAGTTTGTCATCGGCTGCGAAACTCAGGGTTATGGCAAAAAACTCGGCACTGCCTTGTTCAACATCATCGAGCCATTCGCCGATTACGCTTTCAACAAATCCCATTCCTACGGGTACGGCTACATCGCCTATCAGACCGCGTGGCTGAAGGCCCATTACCCCGTCGAGTACCTGGCCGCTCTGCTCACCTCGGTCAAGGACACCAAAGACAAGACGGCCGTCTATCTGGCCGAGTGCCGCTCACTCGGGATTCAGGTACTCGTCCCCGATGTCAACCGCTCGCTCTCCGACTTCGCGGCCGACTACTCGAGACGTGACACGTCGGAAGAAGGGACCTTGGGGGACATTACCTTCGGGATGGCCGCTATCCGCAATGTCGGCCAGGGGTTGGTGGGCCACATCGTGGCCGAACGCCAAAAAAACGGGCCCTTTGTCGATTTCTATGACTTCTGCCAAAGGGTCGACCCCCAGGTGCTGAACAAGCGGACCATCGAGTCGTTGATCAAGGCCGGAGGATTCGACTCTCTGGGTCATCCACGCCGCGGTCTCTTTCTTGTGTACGAAGAGATCACCGATCTCACCCTCGAGCGCCGGCGCCAACACGACGCTGGGGTGGTGTCGCTGTTCGCCTCCATCGAAGTCGAGACCCAGGGGCACACCGTGGGATTCAGCGATACCCGGATCCCCATTCCCGATGTCGAGTTCGGGAAGACCCAACGCCTCGCCTTCGAGAAGGAGATGCTCGGGCTTTACATCAGCGATCACCCGTTGATGGGCCTGGAGGGATCGCTCTCCCGGCTCACCGACTGCACCCTGGCCGAACTCCGAAGTATCGACCCCGAGGCCCCCGGGGGTGAGAGCGCTTCAAGCGCCGGTGGATACGGGAGCGAGGGCCAGGTTCGCCTGGCCGGCGGTGTCATCACCGAACTTTCGCGCCGCTACACCAAAAAAGGCGACCTCATGGCCAGCTTTGTACTCGAGGACCTGCAGGCGTCCATCGATGTCTTCGTATTCCCCAAGACGATGAGTGAGTACGGTGCCCTTCTCGACGATGACGCCATCGTATTGGTCAAGGGCCGCATCGACATGCGCGACGACCAGGTGAAGTTGATCTGCCTCGAGATTCAGCGCCCCAATCTGACCACCGATGGCTCGATCGACCTTCGGATCTCTCTTCCGATCAATGCGCTCACCGACACCAAAGTCACTGCGTTGAAGCGGCTACTTTCCGAGCACCCCGGAGACTCCCCGGTGTTTCTCCATGTCGGGCAGAAGGTCATCCGACTACCGCCCGAATTCAGGGTCGACAGCCGCCGGGGGCTGATCGGTGAGCTGAGAGTGCTCCTCGGTCCCAACGCCATCCAGAGTTGACCCTTTGACTCAATATTCACGAATTCCCTGGCCACAGCCGTGTTTACCCCTCATTCACCGGCTTTTTGGGTGCCCCTGGATGGGGCCGGCGGACACTGAATGGGACAAGTGCCGTCAAATCCCGTAAAATTGACGGACGGCTCCCGCTCAGGGGCACCGATGGCCCGTGTTGGCGGTGCCCGGGGTGCTTGTGGCGGACCCGAGTCGCCGGCTGAGGCCGCAGGGCAAATGAGGAGTATGGAACGGCTTATGTCCATTCAGGTGGAGACCAAGGACTGCACATCACTAAGTGACGCCGAGTTGGCCGAAATGGCCGATCTTTGCGCGATACGAGAACCCCACTTCGACATCGGCTTCCTGTCGAAACAGCGCGAGGAGTGGGTATTGGTAACCCGTGCCCGGGAGGGGAACAAACTCCGGGGCTATTCCTTCTCCACCCTTGAGCGTATCGGCGGCACGCCGTCGTTGTTGATAGGCGTGGGCACCATCGACCGCACCGCCCGGGCCGACACGGTCCTCCGGTCCATGATGGGCGACAAATACCGTCGGGCGCTGTTGGCATTCCCTGACGAAGACGTCCTGGTCGGCACCCGCCTTCTGGCCCCCGAGGGCTTTCGCGCCTTCGCCGGCCTCACTGACGTGGTTCCGGGGCCGGATCACAAAGCCACCGGCGAGGAGCGGGCCTGGGGACGTCGTCTGGCCAAGCGATTCGGTGCCGAGGCCCGCATCGACGACCGCACCTTTTTGATCAAGGGCGATGGGTGCGAATCCGGGGGGTTTGATATCGGCAGTTCCAAGACTCCGGTACCTGAAGAGGTGACGATCATCTTCGAGAAGAACAATGCTTCATCCGGGGGCCGGTTGGTGACCTTTGGATGGGCCATGGCCGAGGATCTGGCCGCAGGAAGACTCGGTGGTCACTGATCCGATCCCCCACCTGCCTTAGGTCCGACCACCACTCGCGTGCCGAACCGTCCCAGGCAATAGCATGGCCACGTGAAGGTTTCGACCCGGGGAGACTATGCCAGCCGAGCTCTGTTGTCCTTGGCCCTGCATACCGAGAGCGACGGTCCCACCGCGGTCCGGGATATCGCTGAGCGGACAGGTCTCCCCCAGCCCTACCTCGAGCAGATTCTGTTGGCGCTGAAAGGAGCGGGCTTGGTCCGCTCGAAACGTGGCGTGGGGGGCGGCTATGTGCTGGCCCGCTCGCCCGAGGACATCACTTTGTCGCAGATCGTCAGTGCCGTGGACGGACCCATTGTGGCCGGAGACTTCGGCCTACCTCACGAAAACGGGGCGTGTGACCATGAGGGCCAGTGCGTCCTCTTGGATGTCTGGGCCGACGTCGGCGAACACATGCGGACCCACCTCGACTCGTTCAGACTGGCAGACATGGTGAGGCGCGCCCAGGGCCGGGTATCCGCCCTCCCCAAGAACTCCAACTGACCAGGGTTCGGCGGCCAGATCCCGTGAAGCAATGACGCCATGACCGTCGTGAGGGGTCTGGTGTTGGCACTCGGCATCGTGGTGCTGGTGATGAACGCCGCCAGCACCATCCGGATCCTGATTGTCCCCCGGGCGGCCACCGGGGTGGCCACGATGCCGATGCGGTCGGTGAGGGTGGCATTCCGCCGGCTGGCCCAACTGGCTCGTTCCTATGTGGCCAAGGACCGAATTCTGGCCTTGAGCGAGCCCGTGGCCCTCATGGTCCAGCTGGGCACCTGGCTGGTGACCTCGGTCATCGGATTCATGCTGGCCATCTGGGGCCTCGGTAGCGGCGCTCTCAGTGCCGCGTTCATCGAGGCGGGCTCATCGGTATCCACCCTTGGCTTCGCCCACGGGGTCGGCAACGGCAACCAAACGGTCGACTTCGTTGCTGCCGGTACGGGCATGGTCTTGGTGGCGCTCCAGATCGCCTATCTGCCCACCATCTACAGCGCATATAACCGCCGGGAGACGTTTGTCACCCTCCTCGAGAGTCGGGCCGGGGCACCGGCCTGGGGCCCGGAGATCTTGATCCGTCACCACCTGGTGGGTCTCATTGCCGATCTGCCCGATTTGTACGCCGATTGGGAACGGTGGGGCGCGGATGTTGCCGAGAGCCACACCAGCTATCCGTCGTTGATGTACCTGCGATCGCCCCGGGCGCAGAACTCCTGGGTGGTCAGCCTCATTGCCGTCATGGACTCGGCCGCCATCGCCCTCGCCGTCGACCCGGAGGGAACCCCCATCCAGGCTCGGATGTGCGTACGGATGGGCTTCACCTGTCTCCGTGACATCGCCCAGGTGATCGGCATCCCGTTTAACCCCGATCCAAACCCGGATGACGACATCGCGCTGCCGCGCCAGGAATTCGACGCCGCCTACATGCGCCTCCACGAAATCGGGTACCCGATCTCACGTGAGGTCGACGATGCCTGGGCCCATTTCCGGGGGTGGCGGGTCAACTATGAGAGCGTGGCCTACGCCCTGGCGGCCATCCTCGATGCCCCTCCCGCCCGCTGGTCGGGCCCACGCCGGATGTTCCGCGGAGAGTCGCTTTCACCCGATCGCCCAATCGACCGCCGGCCCGGAGGGGCGGCTCGCGAGATCAATTGAGGTTCCAGCGCACGACCACTGGACTGGCACGCTCCCAGCCCAGGATACTGATGGAAGCCGGATCGAGGGCGAAGCACCTCCCTTCCCTCGGGTCGAGGCCAAGCCAGCGGGCGGCCAACACCCGAAGTACGTGGCCGTGGGCGAAACACACCACATCGCCATCGGTGGCCCGGATCCGCTCGATGACCCGGTCAACCCGGGCCGCCACCTCCTGAATCGTCTCGCCACCCGGAGCGCCATCGGTGAAGAGATCCCATTGTGGCCTTTCCCTCAAGATCTCAGCCGTCGTCAGCCCTTCCAAGGAGCCGTAGTCCCACTCGGCAAGATCAGGTTCGATTTCCGCCTTGTTCCCGAGTCCGGCAAGCCGGCAGGTTTCCCTGGCCCGGGCCAATGGGCTGGTCAGGACCGAGTGGAACTCATGGGAGGACAGCGGTGTCTGCAGCGCTTCGGCCTGAACCGTCCCCGTGGGCAAGAGGGGCAGGTCGGTCTGCCCGGTATGCCGGTGATGGAGGCTCCACTCCGTTTCACCGTGACGTACCACGAAACACCGATTATCCTGGTAATTCATTGTGCTGACCGACCATTTCGACGTAGATGTGCAAACCGGCCGGGAAACGGGTAGTTATTCAACCGAGAGAATCGGATGCGCCATACCACTGCAGGAATGTCCGGCGCTCCCCGGGCGTTGAGAGTAGTGCAACCCACATGAGAAGGGTGAAACCAGGCATGACAACCAGCACGTTGACCACCAGCAACGGTCAGAATAAGACGAACGCCCCGACCGGCACGGGGAAGGGGCGCGCCGCCACCTCGCCGACCGCGGCGCGCAGCCGCGGAGCCGATGCAGACAGCCTGGGCCTCTTCCTCCGCGATCTCGACCATCACCCGCTTCCCGACCATGAAGCACAGACCGAATTGGCCAAACGGGTGGCGGCCGGTGACGAGGATGCCCGCCGGGAGATGGCGGCGGCCAACTTGCGCCTGGTCATCCACTGGGCCCGGCGGTATCAGGACCGCGGGGTCGACCTTCCCGATCTCATCCAAGAGGGCACCTTCGGTCTGATGCGGGCTGTCGACAAGTTCGACTGGGAACGCGGCTTCCGGTTCTCCACCTATGCCACCTGGTGGATCCGCCAGGCCTTACAGCGAGCCGTCCAACAGCATGGTCGGACCATCCGCCTTCCGATGGAGGTAGCCGAGCGCAATCAGCAAGTCGAGGCGGCCACCTGGGAACTCACCCATCAACTACAGCGTCCGCCTACTGACGCCGAGCTGGATGATGCCACCAATACCACCGCCGCCGTGCGGGATGACCTCACCCGGGTCGCCCGGGTGGTGGCCAGCCTCGACCAGCCGGCCACCGCCGACTCGACCTCCACGCTGGGTGATTTGGTGTCGACCGACAGCAACGAGTTCGAGGACGAGGTCGCCTCCGAGCTCACGTTCGGGATGGTGCGCAACGCCCTGGACCGGCTCACCGACTTGCAACGAGCGGTCATCCGCAATCGGTTTGGATTCGATGGCTCTGACCCCGCATCGCTCCAGACGACAGCGGAACGGCTAGGGGTGGGTGTCCGAAAGGTACGCCAAGCCGAAGCCGAGGCTCTGGGGATCCTGGCCGACAGCGAGGCTCTCGAGGCGGCTCACGAAGCAGCCTGACGGTGACGGGTACCGGCGAGAAGAATTCGCCGGTACCCGTCAATGCGACAGGCGTTCGAGTTCTGCCCTGAGATCAGCAGGGAGCGGCGACGACCACTCCATCCGTTCCCCGGTCACCGGGTGGTCGAACGCCAGGGCGTAGGCATGGAGAAACGGCCGGCTCACTGTGACCCCGGGCAACGTGCGACCTCGGCTGTAGACCCGGTCACCCACCACCGGATGGCCGATCGCCGATAGGTGAACGCGGATTTGGTGGGTCCGGCCTGTTTCGAGCGTCGCCTCCAGCAGGGTGGCCGGGACCGGCTCGGTGAATCTCTGTTCAACCCGGTAGCGGGTCCGGGCCTCTTTTCCCTTGCGCGAGACCGCCATTCGAGTAGGCGACGTGATCGACCGACCGATGGGGGCGTCCACGACCCCCGACTCACCATCGACCTCACCCAACACCAAGGCACGGTATCGCCGGGACACCGTGCGTTCACCCAGCTGGGCCACCAACGAGTGGTAGGCACCGGCATTCCGCGCCACCACCAGCAGACCTGACGTGCCGCGATCGAGGCGGTGCACGATGCCGGGGCGTTCAGGATCGGCGCCCACCTCATCAGCCAACGTGGCCAGGTCGGGGAATTGGGAAAGTACCCCATTTACCAGGGTGCCGGTTCGATTCCCGGCTCCGGGGTGAACAACCAAGCCGGCAGGTTTGTCCACAACGACGATGTCGGCGTCGGCGTACACCACGCCGAACACCACTGACTCATCGGCTTGAGGAGGAGGAACCACTTCCTCCTCACCAAGCTCCACGGCCAGGAGCTCGCCCTCCCGAAGTGGGCGGCTCCGAGCATGGACGGTCACACCATCCACCTGCACCCAACCACCCGCTATCAGGCCGTCGACGGCGGAACGGGAGATATCTGCCAGTAACGCCACCGCTCGATCCACTCGGACTCCGTCGAGAGACGGGGGCACCGATAGGGACAGATCACTCACGATCCGGGAGTCTTGCGTAGGAGAGAGAGCGCCAGCAGCAGACAACCAATCACAATGCATGCATCAGCCACGTTGAACGTCGGCCAGAAGTGGAGATCGATGAAGTCGACCACGGCGCCGTGTGCGTTACGAAACATGCGATCGGACAAGTTGCCGATGGCTCCTCCGATGATCAACCCGCACACTGCAGCGCGGGACAGTGACGGCGCTCGATAGACCATCACCAGCAACGCGCCCACCAGGACCACCGCCACCGCCACCAGCACCGCGGCAAACCCCTGAAACAGGCTGAACGCCGAACCGCTGTTCCGGGTCAGCCCGAGATCGAGGGTCCCGATCACATGGATCGGCCCACGAGACAAGCGGTCGAGAGCCCACCACTTGGTCAACTGATCCACCAGCACCGCCAGGGCGGCAACTGACACGGCACTCACTAATCGGAGGGTTGTGCCAGCCAGCACAACCCGTCGAACCGTGTTCGATTCGGTAGTGCCGGTCAGCGTCGCGACAGCCCCCCGCTCTTGCAGGCCACACACAGCCGGGCATAGGGAAGCGCACGGAGTCGAGCCTTGGGAACGGACTGGTAACAGCGCTCGCAGGTGCCATAGGTCTTTCGGGTGATTCGCCCAAGTGCATCATCGATCTCTTCCACTGCGGCCTGGGCCTGGGCCGAGAGGGCCAGGTCGCGCTCGCGGTCGACAGCTGCCGTTCCCCCTTCGCCACCCTCGGCATCAAACTGTACGTCGCCGGGCTCACGTTCCTGAGCCAGCGAGTCGGCTTCGGCTCGCAAATCCTCAGCCTGACCCTGGCAAACGATGCGCTCTTCGATTAGCAACACCCGCTGCTCATCGAGAAACTTGGGCTCCTTGGCATAGGGACCTACCGTCGGCCTCTTTGGCGCAGGAGGGACAGAGAGAGCCGCCTTCTTGGCTGGGGCCGGCTTCGGAGCCGGGGCGACCTTCTTGGCTTGGGCGACCTTCTTGGCCAGTGCAGCTTTCGGAGCTGGGGCGACCTTCTTGGCTGGGGCGACCTTCTTGGCCAGTGCAGCTTTCGGAACTGGGGCGACCTTCTTGGCTGGGGCAGCTTTCGGAGCCGGGGCGACCTTCTTGGCTGGGGCAGCTTTCGGAGCCGGGGCGACCTTCTTGGCTGGGGCGACCTTCTTGGCTCCCTTACGCGCCGGCGTTGCTTTCACCAATGGCGCCCGCTTCGTTGTCGTCATTACTCCAACCTCCTAAGGGACCGATCGCATCCGCCATGAGCCCGATTGGACCCAAAAAAACCAAGTAACACTACGTAGTGATGAGCGGGTGACGATACCGTGCCCTGCTGCCTCCGGCAATCCGAAAATCCACATACCGTGCCGGGCACCCTAGCGGGAGAATGGCCATCGTCATCCCACTTCAGGAGCGAGAGCCATTATTTGCCTCATTACGAGGGCCCGAAACCTCCCAAGGCCAGCACCAGCAGAGGCGTATTTCTAGAATCCAGCCGCTTCGAGGGTCAGCGTGGCGGAGGGAGTCCGTCGAACCTCACCGATCAACCATCCGCTCAGTTCGGGCGAGCCTGAGCTGCTTCGCCCGTTTTCGGCATGCTCCTCGCACCGGCCGATTGATTGGCGTCCGCTGCCTGTGGCCTGGGCTGACCCGAGGTTGACCCTTGTGCCGGGCGCTTGGCGTTCCCACCCGATGCCTGGCCGCTCCCGCCACCGGGTCGCCCCGCCAAGGCTGCAGCCGGCTGTACGTTGTCATCGACCCATTTGATGACCTCGGTGAGTGCCGCCCTCAGTCGCTGGCGTTCCGCCTCGAGATGGCGAGCCATGGCCTCGACATCGCCGGACAGCTGAACCCTGATTCTCTCGAGGCGGGTGACTTCCTCACGTAGGCGCCGCTCAGAGTCGACAGTGGTTTGCGCGACATTCGACTCGGCATCGGCCCGTACTCTCCGGGCATGGGCGTCGGCCTCGGCCACCAGCTTCGCAGCTTGCGCCTCGGCGCCCGCCTTTGTCTCGTCCACAAATTTCTGCGCCAGGAGAAGCGTGCGCTGCAGCGTGTCGTCGGCCACGTCGGCCACGTCGGGAGCCGGCCGGTGCTCGGCCGATGCCTCCAGTTGGGAGATGCGTTCTCCCGCCTGGCGGAGGCGCTCACTCGTCTGTCGCAGCTGCTCCTGGAGGCCTTCGGCTTCGGCCGCGGCCTTCTCCAGGTATTCGTCCACGTCATCCCGGTGATACCCCTTGAGGGTCTCACGGAACTCGACGGTCCGTAGCGAATCAAGAGCAGATTGTGATGAAGCCATGCTGAGCATGCTAGTGGCGCCAGGCACACGGCCCGTGGATAGCCCCTCCTTGGTTCGGAGTCGCTTCCCGGACAGAGTCATTCCCGTGATGCCCGGGTTAGCCAAGGATCAGCGGGAGCAGCACGACCTCGATGACGATGATGACGATCAGGACCGACAGGTCCAGCCCGACCCCACCGATCCGGGCGGTGGGAATGACCCGTCGCACCAGATTGAGTACCGGATCGCACACCATGGCGAGCCCACGCTGAATGCTCCGGATGGGTGAGTCATATGAGGGCTGTACCCAACTCAGGAGGGAGTACGCGATCAAAACCACTACATAGAGCTGAAGGATGTAACCGACGAACCTCAACATGAGCGCTCAGAGCGTCTCGGCGAGGTCGCCAGCCGGCTGGTTCTCGATCAGGGGTTGACCAGGCCGCGCTCGGTGAGGCGCTGCCGCTCCTCGTCCGACACTTTGACGTTTGACGGCGTCAGCAGGAACACTTCGTCGGCCACCCGTTCCATGCCACCCGCCAACGCATAGGTGACGCCGCTGCAGAAATCGATCATCCTTCGCTGTAGGTCGCGATCGCCATTTTGAAGGTTCACAATGACCGGCTGGTTGCTCATCAACCGGTTGGCAATCTCCTGGGCATCGCCAAAGCGATTCGGCGCCACCACGTGGACCTTGGCCCCTACTGACTCTGCGGACATGGGCCTGATCGAGGACGTGCGGGTCGCAATCGTAGGCTGCTGGGCGACAGGCACGGGACCGGGCGTGTCCTCCGTCGAGAGGGTCCGGATCCGGCTGGGCGCCACCGTCGGCAGCGCCTCATCCCTCTCGTCCATCCGTCTGGGGCGCTGAGGGGCGCGACCCAACGTCCCGGGACCCCGGGGCTCGTCGTAGTCATAGTCGTCATAATCGTCATCGACGAGACCTAGATAGGCCATCGTCTTTTTCATAAATGAGGCTGCCATCTTTCCCTCCGCCCGACAGCGTAGTGCGTGTCTCACCCGGTAGGTGGATACCCGGGCACTTTCAGCCCTTGGGTGGTCGTTCGCCGAAAAGTCCCCGTCCGATGCGTACCATCGTCGAACCTTCAGCCACCGCTACTTCAAGATCATCGGTCATCCCCATGGAACGAACGGGCAGGTCAAGTCGGTCCGCCATCGTTGCCACCAGATGAAATCCCGGCCGGGACCCCTCGGGTGGCCCCGGCCGGCCAACAGCCATCAGACCGACAACATCGAGGTCCACGTCGCGCAAGTCCGACACCAGCTCCGGTACATCCTGGGGGTCGCAACCGCCCCGTCCGGGAAGCCCGGCAATGTCGACCTGGACGAGCACGGTCGCGCCGGGGCGCCGTCGGGCGATGGCTCGTCCTTCCTCCACCCGGCTGACCCCTTGCCAACATGCAACCACCGGTGCCAGGCGCGGAACCTTGTTGCGCTGTATGGAGCCAAGAAAATGCCACCTGGGGATGGGCTCGGTTCCTTCCGTCGCTGTCGCCTTCACCAGCAGCTCATCGGCATAGTTCTCCCCGATATCGAGGATGTCGGCCGCCAGGGCCGCCCGCACCGCATCTTCACTGAAGCCTTTGGTGACGGCCACCACGGTGACAGCTGCAGGATCCGGTGAACATGCCGAAATCCTTTGGCGAATGGCGGCCAGGCGGCCAGTGATGAGGTCGGCACTGAATTGTGCCGGCGTCATGGTCGGGGGGATTCTGCCATCGACCAGACAACCAGCGCTTGGCGGCCGTCATCTCGGCGGCCCCGGTGCGAGAAGTACCTGTCATTACAGGAGGTGCAGGCATCGATCCCCGGGACAGGACAGACGTTGGCACCATCGAAGGCGGCAGCTACGGCGGCGGGCACGTCCAGTGCCGGGCGGCCACCTGAGGTCACCGAGCGGATCCCGTCGCCATACCGGGCAGCCACCGAGGCCAGATCATCCTCGGAGAATTCATAGCATTCGGCGTGGATGGTCGGGCCCAGGGCCCCGTGCACCACGGTGGCACCGAGATCACGCATGGCCGCGGTGGCCACCTCGATCACTCCCCCCAGCAGTCCCCGCCACCCGGCGTGGACTGCCGCGAACACCCCTTCCTCACTGCCCAGCGCAATTGACGCGCAATCGGCGGTCAGTATGGCCAGCCCCGCCGAAGGCGACGCCGACACCATTCCGTCCCCTTCGAGGACAGATCGGGTCCGGTGGTCATCATCCACTGCGGCGTCGCCGGTCTCATGGATGATATGGACTTCGGCCCCGTGCACCTGCCGAAGGCAATGGAGGTACCCGCCGCCCGAAGGGTTTCCGGTTGCCTCGGTGGCGAACCTCCGGAGTGCTTCCCCGCCTTGATGCCCGTCCGGTCGCGACCGCAGGTCCCCGTGCGAGCGATCCGACCAAGTGGCCCGGATGTCACCGACAACGGTGACGATGGCCGGAGAAGGGCTCTGGGTCAGCGAAGGAACGACGGGACGTCAAAGTCGTCGTCCCCGATGTCGAGGTCGTCATCCGCCGGAGAGGCGAAAATATCCTCGTGTGCCGTCTCCAAGCCGAGCACCTTGCTGCGACCTTCGTCACGGCCGGTCGTGGACGGCGCCGGCTCGGCCCCACCGCGGCCGCCGGACTCCCAGCGTTCGAATCCAGCCGCGATCACCGTGACCCGGACTTCCTCGCCCATCTCTTCGTCGATGACACTACCGAAAATGATGTTGGCATCGGGGTGAGCCACCCCGTGAATGATCTCCGCTGCCTCATTGACCTCGAAGAGGCCGAGATCGGGACCGCCGGCGATGTTGAGCAAGATGCCGCGGGCGCCCTCGATCGATGCCTCCAAGAGGGGACTGGTAATGGCCGCCCTGGCTGCATTCACCGCCCGTCCCTCGCCGGTGGACGATCCGATCCCCATGATCGCCGTACCGGCGTTGCTCATGATCATCTTCACGTCGGCAAAGTCTGTATTTATCAGACCGGGAATCGTAATCAGGCTGGTGATGCCTTGGACGCCCTGCATGAGAACTTCATCCGCCATCTTGAATGCGTTGACCATGGTGGTCTTTTCGCTCGACACGGTCAGCAACCGGTCATTGGGGATGATGATGAGGGTGTCAACCTTCTCTTTCAGGTTCTGGATACCAGCCTCGGCCTGGACCGAGCGCCGACGGCCTTCGAAGGTGAAGGGACGGGTCACAACACCGATGGTGAGGGCGCCCAGGCTCTTGGCGATTTCGGCCACGACCGGGGCGGCGCCGGTTCCCGTACCGCCGCCCTTGCCGGCGGTGATGAAGACCATGTCGGCACCCTTCAGCGCCTCCTCGATCTCTGACCGGTGCTCTTCGGCCGCCAGGCGCCCGACTTCGGGGTCGCTCCCGGCTCCGAGCCCATGGGTCAGCTGACGACCGATGTCCAACTTGAGATCGGCGTCACTCATCAGGAGTGCTTGCGCGTCGGTATTGGTCGCGATGAACTCGACCCCCCGAAGGCCGGCGTCGATCATGCGATTGACGGCGTTTACGCCGCCACCTCCAACGCCTACCACCTTGATGACAGCGAAGTAATTGTTCTGAGCAGGAACGGTCATTATTCCCTTACCCTCGACAAAAGGTTGAAACCGTTCCAACCAGCGAGTTCGACACAACGATACGGTTAGTGGAGTACCTGGTCAAGCACCATCGACGCTGTCGTGAGTCTACGTCGTCTCGGACCCGCAACGAGGGATGGGTCATCATCAGCTCTCGGTGGGTGCTTCGGGGACCGTCACGTCGATGGTCTTCTTCCCCTGGAGCGATGCGTGGGCGATGATACTGGCCACGTCCTGGTACTTGACGGTCAGATCGGTGACCGTGCCCATGACCACCGTGAGGCCCGAGTTGAGGGCGAGGTCGACAGTTGTGTCCGGTGCCACGGTGATGGAGAGCACCTGGGCAGAAAAGGCCAAAGGCAGAGTCCGACACACCTGTAGTCCGGGTCCGGCTGCCGCAGGCAGCGTGGTTCCGACCCCGGCCGGAACCACGGACCCCTTGGCCGTGGATACCACGAGTTGAATGAGACCAGTCGGCTGGGTCGGTTGGACCGCCAGAATTCGCCCTGAACCGTCCACCTGTGACCACGAGTTGGCCCGCCCGGCCATCATGGCCATTGGAATCCTTTCACTCACCGCGATCTGCACGCCGTCGGGCCAGTGTCTGGTGACCCGAGCAGAGGCAATGAAGGGCAGTGCCTTCACCCGGGCCTCGGCACCAGAGGGGCTCACGTTGATCATCAGGGGTCGGTGGGCCAGACCGGCAGCCGTCACAATGGCGGCCGTGCTGGTATGAGGATGGGTGCCGGTCACCGCCACCACCCGGGCGGTGAAGAGCGAGGTGTGGAGCAGTGCCGCTCCCGCGGCGACGATCGCCACCGCTACCACTACGGCGATGACCACCCGGAGGCGGCGCCGACCGACCCGTCGCCGCACGGCAAGACGCCGTTGCCGGATCCGAGGGTCGATGGACGGACGACCCGAAGTGGATGTGCCGCGGGGTGGCGGGGTCACCCGGCGCCCGACCCCGGGCCACTGAAACCGACCATACGCACTTCCGTCCTGAGCGCCACCCCGGTCGTCTCAGCCACCACTGCCTGCACGTGAGCAATCAACCTGGCCACATCATCAGCGGAGCCGCGCTCGTCGGCCTGAATGAAGTTGGCGTGTTTCTTCGAAACCTCAGCACTTCCGAGCCTGAAGCCCTTCAATCCGGACTCCTCGATCAACCGCCCAGCTGAGTCACCGTCCGGGTTGGTGAAGACCGACCCGGCATTACTTCCACCGGGTTGGTTGGCACGGCGCCATCTCACGATGTCGGCAATCGTGGCCGCTCCGATCTCGGGGTCACCGGGAATCAACCCGAAGGTGGCGGACACAACCACATCGGTGGAGGACAGCACGGTGTGGCGGTACCCACTCTGCAAGCGTGCGGCCGGGCCGTCTGTTGCCGTAGCCGTCATGAGATCCACCCATCGATAGCCAACCAGGGTGGCGACGGTATCCGAACCATGCCCACCGGCGTTCATCCGCACGGCACCGCCAACCGAACCGGGGACCCCCACCGCCCATTCCAGCCCGGACAGCCCGGCCGCCGTCGTCCGACGGGCCAGTACGGGAAGGCTGACCGACGCCCCCGCCCGAACCTCCATGCCGTCGATGGCCAACTCCTCGAATCCTTTGTCCAGCGTCACCACCAGGCCGGAGAATCCACCGTCGGCCACCAGGAGGTTGGAGCCCCGGCCGAGGACAAGCACGGGAACTGGCACCCCGTTGACCGCCCTGGCCACCTCCACCAGGTCATCTTCGTCGGCCGGCTCGACCAGGAGTGCCGCTGTCCCTCCCACCCGATAGGTGGTGCGCACGCCCAGGGGGGCATCCCACTGGGCCCGGTGCCCAAGCGCTTCTCCAACGCAACGCAGGTCGTCGGAGACGGCCGTCACCGACCGCCTACCATCCCTGGCTGTCCAGGAGTTCGTCGGGGAGCGACGTGAGGTCGCCGGCGCCAAGGGTGAAGCACAGGTCCCCGGGCCGGACGATCTCCTGGACAATTTGGCGTAGCTCGCTCCGCCCCGGCACGTATCGCACAGTCTTGTCCGGGCTCGACCGACGGATGGCGTCGGCCACCAGTTCACCCGACACACCGGGAATCGGAGCTTCACCCGCCCCGTACACGTCGGTCACCACCACCACGTCAGCGTCGGCGAAGGCACCACCGAACTCCTCCCACAGCGCTTGGGTCCGGCTGTACCGATGGGGTTGGAATACCGCGATCACTCGTTGCCAGCCACCGTCCTGGGCGGCTTCCAGCATCGCCTTGACCTCACTGGGCAGATGGGCATAGTCGTCCACGAACGTCACGCCGTTGGCATCGCCCCTGAACTCGAACCGACGGGCTACACCGGCGAACCTGGCCAGGGCACGGGCTGCGGCATCGAAGGAAACCCCGGCAGCCAGACCGGCCACCGCCGCCACCGCCGCATTCCGGGCATTGTGAAGCCCAGGGACGGGAATGGACAGATGACCCAGCGGCGCCCCTGTTCCATCGAGCAGATCGAAAGCGATCGAACTACGGGACGGGCTGATGTTGACCATCCTCCGGCTGCAGTCGGTGCCGGTCCCGACCGTCTCTGCCCCGTTGCGACGTCCGATCTCCGAAGCTATCGGGTCATCCCCACCCACCACGGGCGGAAGCGACGCATGAGCTACAAAATCCTCGAATGCCGCCTGTACCGCGTCGAAAGAGCCATAGTGATCGAGATGGTCGGCCTCCACATTGGTCACGATGGCGATCTCGGGATCCAGAGACAGGAACGTCCCGTCACTCTCGTCGGCTTCGACCACCAACCACTCTCCGTCGTCCCAGACAGCATTGGTCCCGATCTCATTGACTTCGCCGCCAATGATGAACGAAGGGCGCAGTCCCGCCTCGACCAGCATCAGGGCCAGCATCGAAGCCGTGGTTGTCTTCCCGTGGGTCCCGGCAACCGCTATACATCGCCGCAAGGAGGCGATGGCGGTCAACGCCTCGGCCCGGCGGTAGACCGGAATCCCCCGGCGCACGGCTTCGGCCACCTCGGGGTTGAGATCGCTCACGGCGGAAGAACGGGTCACCACGTCGGCCGCTCCCAGATTTACCGGGTCGTGGCCCACAGCCACGGATATCCCTGCGCCCCGCAATCGGTCGGTGACCGATGAATCCTTCAGGTCGCTTCCGGTCACCGTGTGGCCCATGGTGGCGAGCACCATGGCGATCGCACTCATCCCGGCCCCGCCGATCCCCACGACGTGGATGGCCATCGGTCGGGAGACATCGAGCCTCGGCGGCGTGCGCTCGTTCTTCATCGTTCGCCCTTTCATTGTGGACCGCTCCGGGCATGCTTTTCGACCACCTGCGCCCCGGCATCTGCGGCATCGGGCCGTCCGAGCGAGCGAGCCGCCCGACCCATGGCGTCGAGGGCCCCGTCCTCGGCCAGCAACTTGTCGAGGACGATGGCCAGTCGAGGTCCATCGCAGTCGCCGTCGGCGAGCAGAACCGCCCCGTTGACCCGCTCGAGGACCCGGGCATTGGCAGTCTGATGGTCTCCGGGTGCCCCGGGCAGCGGCACCAGCACCGAAGGCACGCCGGCCGCGGCCAACTCAGCCACCGTCATCGCTCCTGCCCGGCAGACGACGACGTCGGCCGCGGCGTAGACGGTTGCCATCCGCTCCTCATAAGGGACCCGGACCACCTGGTCGTGGGGTCCAGGTGATGCCGATGCCGCCTGGGTCGCCTCCCAGTCCCGTCGCCCCACGATGTGATAGATCGACCGGTCATCCCGGTCCTTCCATTGTTCGGCCAGACCCGCCACCGCCGCGTTGATGCTGCGGGCCCCCAGGGACCCTCCGAACACCACAACCGTCGGACTGCCGGTCGGCAGTCCGAGTACCCGACGGGCGGCCCGGCGATCGTCCGCGGAGCGCCCGACGGCAGCAATGTCGGTCCGCACCGGCGTCCCGGTCACTACGGCCCGAGGCAACCGGGTACCGGGCCAGCCCACCGCGCTGGCCCGGGCGAAGCGGCCAAGAAGGCGATTGGCGACACCCGGGGCCGCATCCACATTCACGAGAACCAACGGAACCCCCAGCGCCAGTGCGCCCAGGGAAGCGGGAAGGCTCGCATACCCACCCACCGACACGACCACCCGGGGGCGGCGGCTTGCTACCAGGCCCAAGGCACGGATGAGGGCTATCCCCAACCCGGCCAGCGCTCCCAGGTTCTGGGCAATCACCCTTGGCCGCATGCTGCGGCTGATCCCCCGGCCGGGCAACAAGGTGAAGGGGAACCCTCTTCCGTCGAGGGCGATTCGGTCCTGTCCCCGGGAAGAGCCCACGAACTCGATGGCCTCCCGATCATGACCACGTGAGACGAGGGATTCGGCGATCGCCAACGCCGGTTGCAGGTGGCCGGCGGTACCTCCTCCCGCCATCAAAGCGTACCGTCGCACCATTACGCCGAGGGCGGTCGTCGGGCCGTGCGCGCCGCGGGCCGCGGTAGGCGCTCGTGCCCGGCGATGTTCAACAGAATGCCCACGGCAGCCAGGGAGATCACCAGCGATGAACCTCCGAAGGAAACGAACGGGAGGGGAATTCCCGTCACCGGCAGGAAGCCGATGACCGCACCGATATTGATCAATGCCTGACTGGTGATCCAAATCGTCACGCCGATGGCCATGAGGCTCCCGAACCGGTCGGGTGCCCGGGTGGCCGCTTGCAACCCGTACCAGGCAAAGAGGAAGAACAGGCCCAGGAGCACGACCGCACCGACGAGGCCGAGTTCCTCTCCCACTACCGAGAAGATGAAGTCGGTGTGAGCATTGGGCAAAAGGCCCCACTTCTGGCGGCCGCCACCCAGACCGAGACCGAACAGATGACCGGAGCCGAGGCCGATCAGGGACTGCCAGACCTGGTATCCCGAGCCGGAATGGTTGGCACCCGGGTTGAGGAACGACAGAATTCGGTCCCGCCGGTAGGGGTCAGCCAGCCCCACCACCACGGCCAACGCCACAAAGGCGATCAGAATTTTGACGATCGGGCGCATGGGAACGCCGCCCATGAAGAGGATCCCGAAGGCGACACAGCACAGAACCAGGGCGGTACCCATGTCCGGCTGCTTCAGAATCAGCAGCGATGAGATCCCCAAGATGATGAGGACCGGGAGGATCACCGACTTTGTGTCCGAGGTTTTGTCCACCCGACGGGTCAACAAATCGGCAACGAAGACGATGAGCGCAAGTTTCATCAACTCGGACGGCTGGAGGCGAAACTGCCCGAACCCGATCCAGCGTGAGGAGCCACCGGCGGTGACGCCCAGACCCGGCGTGAGCACCGCCACCAACATCCCCATGGTCCCCACCAGCAGCGGCACCCGGATCTTTCGCCATTTCCGGTAATCGATCCGCGAGAACGCCAGCATCGCCGCGACTCCGACTCCCATCCACATCACCTGGCGGATAAAGATTGCCCAGGTCGACCCGTAGAGGCCCATCGAGATAACCGGGGACGCCGATCCCACCATGACCAGACCGAACACACACAGCACCCCGACCAGAACTGTCAGGCGTGTGACGTTGGGAACACGGGCGAGCCTCGAGGAAGCCGCGGTCGATCTCGGGTGAGCGGCACCCGCGCCGCGGGACCCCGCACTCGTGGTCGACGGGCGCCGGGTTGGGCGCGACGGGTGGCGTCCACGGGTGGCGGAACGATGCGAAGGGCTTCGAGATGGTGTTCGGATGCTCGAGGTGTCAACCATAGACAGCACCAGCATCCCCTAGCCCGGTACCCAAGTGGTGGAACCTCCGTCTCATCTGATTCGAATTCGTGCGTAGTTGAAGCCCGGCGCCATCATCCCGCCAACTTGTACACGGATAGAAAATCGCCGTAGAAGATGCCGAGACCGCCGACGGCAAACAGGCCGGCCAGAATCCAGAATCGGATGATCACGGTTGTCTCGGGCCACCCCATCAGTTCGAAATGATGATGCAGCGGGGCCATTAGGAATACCCGTCGGTGAAAGACCCGGAAGCTGATCACTTGGATCACCACCGACAGGGTCACGATGACGAACAGGCCCCCGATGATGGCCAGCAGTAGATCGAGGTTCATCAACAGGCACAGAGCGGCCAGCCCTGATCCAATCGACAACGACCCGGTGTCGCCCATGAAGATCTTCGCCGGGGCGGCGTTCCACCACAGGAACCCCAGGCAGGCGCCGGCCAAGGCCACCGAGGCCAGGGCCAGATCGAGGGCATCGGCGACGTGATAGATCCCGAAGTGGCGGTACTGCCAGTAGCCGATCACAGCCAGAACCGCGAAGCAGAATGTCGAAGACCCGGCGGCCAAGCCGTCCAGGCCATCGGTCAGGTTCACTGCATTGGCGGTGGCGGCGATAATCACGGTGGCCCACACCACCCAAATCCCGGTACCCATATGGATACCAGTGGAGTCGTAACGGGTGAAGGACAGGTTGGTCGACACGTGGGCCCAATACACAGAGAGCAGCGAGAACCCTAGGCCCAGGGCGATTTGCGCGCCGAACTTGGCTCGCTTGTTCAGACCCAGGCTGCGGCGGTGACGGACCTTGATCCAGTCGTCGGCAAATCCGATCAACGACGCCCCCAACACCGTCAACAACACCAGCATCCCCGAGGGAGAGAATTTCGCACCAGGGATGGCCCGGGCGGCCAGATACCCGATGATGACGGCGATGACAATACCGATACCGCCCATGGTGGGCGTGCCGGCTTTGGCGATGTGGACCTGGGGACCGTCCTCGCGAATTTGCTGGCCGATGTTGTTCTTGATGAGCCACCCGATGAGGACAGGGGTCAGGAGTGCCGCCACCAGCAAGGCCACACCGCCCGAGGTCATCAACCAGATCATCGGCGTTTCCCCATGTCGAGGGCGGCCAGAGCACGACGAGCTTCGGCCCGATCGTCGAACGGAATGATCCGGTCCCCGATCACCTGGGTGGTCTCGTGACCCTTCCCGGCCAAGATGATCACGTCGCCGGTACGACCGAGGGCCAAGGTTCGCGAAATGGCGGTGGACCGGTCCGGCTCCATCAGCAATTCCACTCCGGGGCCGATACCGGCTCGAACCTGGGCCATGATGTCCAAGGGGTCCTCCGATCGGGGGTTGTCCGAGGTGAGCACCACCACATCGGCCAGCTGGCCGACCACCTCCCCCATCATCGGGCGTTTCTCGGGATCGCGGTCACCTCCGCACCCGAACATGCACACAACTCTGCCCGGTCCGGCCAACAGACGCGCGGAGTCAAGCGCGGCACCGAGTCCAGCCGGAGTATGAGCGAAGTCCACCAGGACGGCGAACGGGGGACCGGGCGCCACCACATCCATGCGACCCGCCGGCGGAGTCACCGAGGCGAGGCCGACCACGATGGCATCCTCCTCGACTCCGAGGCCGGTGGCTATGGCCGCGGCCAGAAGGGCATTGTCGACATTGAATACCCCCGAAAGCGGCAAGCTCACGTGGCGCCCCCGCCACTGGAACGACGATGAGCCAACGGTGAGCACGACGTCGGAGGCGTCTGATCGGCGAACGTTGAGCACGCCGACTCCGCCCAATTGCCGGGAAAGTCGTGCACCCCAGGGGTCGTCCACGTTGACCACCGCCAACCGGGTCCTCTCCGGGGCGAACAGGCTCGCCTTGGCCGCGAAGTATGCCTCCATTGTGTGGTGGTGGTCGAGATGGTCATGACTGAGGTTGGTGAATGCGGAGATATCGAACACGATTCCATCCACACGGTGCTGGGTCAACGCGTGGGATGACACCTCCATGGCCACCGCCTGGCGGCCTTCATCCCGCATCCCGGCCAGCGTGGCCTGGAGTTCCGGTGACTCCGGGGTCGTCCGTTCACCGGTCAGCGTGCCGATCATTCCGGCCGGTCTTCCGGCCGCGGCGAGAATCGACAGTACCAGGTGGGTCACAGTGGTCTTGCCGTTTGTGCCCGTCACCCCCACCATGGCCATGTGGTGGGAAGGAAACCCGAAGAACGCCGAAGCCACCTGGGCCATCGCCGGGCGGACCCCACCTTCGGCCACCCGTATCTGGGGAACATCGACGTCGAGAAACCTCTCACAGAGGAGAGCAGTGGCACCACCATGCACGGCGTCGGCGGCGAAGTCATGACCGTCGGAGGTCCGTCCGGGGACACAACAGAAGAGGGATCCCACCCCGACCTGGCGACTGTCGAATTCAATGGCGCTCACGTCGACCGCACCCGGGTCCCCACGGGTTCCGATGACGTCGACGCTTCCGAGCAACTCCGTCACTCGCATGCGGCGGGCACTCGCATCGAAGCCACGTGTGCTCCCCGAGCGCTCACAATCATCTACGCACTTTCCTTGGCGGCGCCGGCCGGGACCGTCACCGACCCGGTACCCCCGATGCCTCCGCTCGACGTAGATGTCGTGGCCGCGGCATTGGTGGGAATGCCGTAGTGCTGAAGGGCATACTCCATGATCGTAGAGAATACCGGTGCCGCCACCGCGCCCCCGTAGATCGGGGTGGGGTGGTCGAGCACCACCACCGCCGACAACACAGGCTTCTCGGCGGGAGCGAAACCGACGAAGGAACCGAAGAACGCCCCGGGGATGTACCCCAGATGGCTGGGGTCAGGGATCTGGGCGGTTCCCGTCTTACCCGCCACCGTGTACCCGTCGATGGCAGCCGATGTACCGGTGCCGCTCTTCACCACCCCCCCGAGCATGGTGGTCAATTCAGCATTGGTAGTCGAATCGATCACCCTCCGGGTGGTCGAGGCATGGGCGGCGGACATTGATCCATTGGACGAGATAGTGCCGCGTACCAGGCGGGGCTGGACCATCACGCCACCATTTGCCACCGCGTTGTACGCATCCAGAAGCTGTTGGGCTGTGACCGCATCGTTCTGACCGATAGGGGTCGACCCGATCGAACTACCCGTCCAGGCATTGGGCCCGGGGACCAGCCCTTGAGATTCGCCAGGGAAGTTGAGCCCGGTCGGCTTGCCGAATCCCAGGTTGCCGATTTGGGCCAGCAGACGGTCCTTTCCGAGTGCTCCCGCGATCTGGATTGTCCCGATGTTGGATGACTGATCCAATATGTCCGTAGCGGTCATGCTCTGCGTTCCGTGATTTTCTGCGTCATGGAAGGTATAGGCGCCTATGGACAGCGAACCTGGGACTGAAAATGTCTGGTTGGGACTGATGACATTGTTTTGCAACGCGGAAGAGAACGTGACCAGCTTGAATACGGACCCCGGCTCGTAGACCTGGGTGAGCGCCGTGTTCGAAGGAGCTTCTTCGACACCGCTCGGGAGCGTGTCGGCTCGGGCGATGAGCGTTGCCCCCGACGACGACTGGGGGGAGGTCGAAGAGGTGGCTGACGCGGTGACGGCCGACGCGGATCCGGTCGATGGAGTACTCGATCCCGAAGTCGTCGCCTGAAGGTTGGCCATGGCGATCACATCACCCGTTTTGACATCCATCACGACGACAGTCCCACCTAAGGCGTGAGCCGCCAGCACCTCGGCTCCGAGAGCCTGCTCGGCCACGTATTGGACGGATTCGTCGATGGTCAGCTCGATCCCCGTCCCGGCTTTGGCCGACGTGCCCGCGGCTCCGGTCGCACCGGGCAGCGTCACCCCGTTGGGCGACTGAAGCAAAATCTTCGATCCGGCGATACCGGCCAATAGTGATTGATATTGGTATTCGAGTCCCGAGAGCCCGGAGCCTGCGGTTCCCACCGTCCCGATAAGCGGCAGGGCCAGCTGCCCAACAGGTTGGACCCGTTGTGATTCCGCCACCAGATTGATTCCGGTGAGGTTGAGGGCGGTGACCTCCGATGCCACCGGATCTGCCACCCGATGCGCCAGGTAGACGAAACCAGAGTGTTCGGTCAGCTGGGAGCGGAGTTTGTCAGCCGAGAGGCCCAGGACCGGGGCCAAGGAAGCCGCCACAGTACCGGGGTCCTTGATGAGGTACGGATCGGCCACCACTGTCTGCTTGGTGACCGACTCGGACAGCACCTCACCGTTTCGGTCATAGATCCCGCCACGAACGGCGGGGACCGTCACCGTCTGGGTCAGTTCGGCGCTGGAGAGCGAGGCATAGCGCTGGTGGGAGAATTCCTGAACTGCCACCAATCGAAGGATCATGGCCACAAACACCACGAAGAGCAGAATCCGCAACGCTCGAGTTCGGCGTCCAAGAAGGACGATGGGGCTCACGGCGTCGTCGGCGGCGTCTTAGCGGAAGATGACTGCCCGGTATTGGGGACGGGCAGTGCCACGTTCAGCGGTACCGAGGGCAGATCAACGAACTGGGTGGGGCTCACCATTCCCAGTTGTCGGGCCTTGATAACGACGATCTGCGGTGCGGACAGCTGGGCCACCGCCACCTGAAGTTGTTTCTGCTGGATCAACGCCACCGCCGCTAGGCGTTGGGTGTTGGCCAAACGGATCTGGCCTTGGGCAACGACGTCATCGGCTACCACCACGGACAGCAGGCTCCCTACGATCAACACACTGGCGATGAGCATGGTGGGGCGGCGGCGTGACCGATGGCGGGCCCTCGGCGCCGATTCAAACAGCCGGAGCGGCGGGCGCCTCGGCGCCGGCGCGTTCCGAACCGCCGGTCGCCGAGCGGCCGAAGAAGCAGGCGGTGCCATCAGGCCACCTCACCATTGGCCAAGGAGTGGCCAACTGGCGCTGATATCCGTTCGATGACCCGTAGCCGGGCCGCTTCCGAACGACGATTCCGGCCGATCTCTTCCGATGACGGCCGACGTGATCCCCGTACCACCAACCGGTAGTCGGGGACCGCACCGCACACACACGGGAGACCCGGCGGGCACGTGCAGCCGCCGGTCGATGCGTTGACAAATTTGGCCTTGACCAGCCGGTCTTCCCCCGAGTGGTAGGAGATCACCACACACCGGCCGCCTGCACCCACCATGTCGAGGGCGGCATCGAGGGCCCGATTGAGTTGGTCGAGCTCCTCGTTGACGGCGATACGGATTGCCTGGAATACCCGCCGAGCCGGGTGGCCGCCGGTGCGGCGGGTGGCGGCGGGGATGGCTGCTCGCACCACTTCGGCCAACTCCCCGGTGGTGGCGAACGGGCGGGCGGCAACCACAGCCCGGGCGATACGTCGGGCGAACCGGCTCTCACCGTTCTCCGCGAACAAATGGGCCAAGGAAGCCTCGTCGAACTCATTGACCACATCGGCGGCGGTACGACCCGAGGTCGGATCCATCCGCATGTCGAGAGGAGCATCCCGGCGATAGGAGAAGCCGCGCTCGGCGAGATCCAGTTGAGGCGAGCTGACTCCCAGGTCGAAGAGGGCACCGGAGAGACTGAGCGAATCGAGGGGGATTCCCATCTCCATCTGCACGCCGCGGACGATGGCGGCGAGGTCGTCAAACCGGGCCTGACGGACAATGGCCCGCTCGCCAAAACGGGCGAGTTCGGTGGCAGCGGCCGCAACAGCCATCGGATCACGGTCAATGCCGAGCACACTCAGATGAGGGTGTGATGCCAGGATGGCGGCGGCGTGCCCGGCTCCCCCGAGGGTGGCATCCACAATCAGCCCCGGCGGAACCGGGGCAAAGAGGTCCACCACCTCGGTGGTCATGACGGATTCGTGCTGAAATGCCTGGCTCATTCGCAGCCCCACGACCGGTGCGGTGCCTGGGGGTGGAGTTCCCGAGCGACCAGCGTGGAAGCAAGCGGAGGAGGATTCTTCCAACTGTTCGGTCGAAGGGCTGCGCATGAGCCAGACGCGTTCAATGTGCACATCGGGTCGGGCAACCGCCGCCATTGCCGCCTCATATGGCGTCGGGCGGTGGTCGGTCCCATTGCCAGCGGGGATGGCCGCCGATGTGGAAGTGGTGATGGTCCGAGTGGCGTGGGTCCTTTCGTTCGGTAGTTTCGGGTAAGCGTCGATCTCTGACGGGTCGAAACCTGTGGATCCTGGGCGCTGGCCGCCTTCGTAAACATGTCGGACAACGTGGAGACGGACCGCATCGCTCAGCCGTCGTCGCCCTCGGTAAGCCGCTGCTCCTCGGGCTGCACTTTCTGCTCCCACCATGTGGGATTCCACAACTCCACCCGATCGATGGCTCCGTGGACCAACACGTCCCCTTCCAAGCCGGCGAAGACCCGAAGATGGGAGGGAATGGCCATGCGGCCCTGCTTGTCCACTTCCACCTCGTGTGAAGTCGACGCCCACAACCGAGCCAGATTGCGGTCGCTTTTGCTGGTCGAGGCCCGGCCCTGCATGGTCTCCATCTGCAATTCGAACTCGTCCGGCGTCCATAACGACAGACATCCGTCCTGGTACTGGGTGAGAAAACCGCCATGGTCGAAGGGTCCACGGAACTTCGCCGGAAGGATCACCCTCCCCTTGTCGTCGAGCGAGTGCTCGTACCTTCCGAAAAATCGTGCCACTGGCGCTTGCTCCCACGATGCTCCTCGTAGTGCTCGGAAACCGATTGTTCGGATCCCTCCCTTTCACACCACTTTCTACCACTTTACGCCCCCGCCCCCCACTCGTCAACAACTTTGGCTCCTCAATCACCAAAATCAGGGTCGTCTGCACCGGTACGGGAGACGTCTGCGGACCCGACAGAGTTGGAGAAAACCACCCACCAGTGCGCCCGCCACCGCCTCGGGTCGAACGGGACGGCCAACCCCCTGGGTCGGCTCAGGGTGGAATCACATGGTGGCGGTCAGGGTCCTCACCCGATGGCTGTGCTCAGAACTGGGAGCAGACCTCGAACGTTGGGATCCACCGGTACCGCGGTCAGCAACGAAATGTCACGACGGCAATGCATCGACGAGGGCGGCCACCATCGTGGGCCCATCGATGACTCCGCCGTCGGACGTGCCCACCAGGTCAACCACCCCCGCCACCGCGTCGGCGAGTCCGAGCCGAGCCGACGCCCGTTCGGCGTCGGAGAGGTCCAGGACTCCTAGCAACTCGGTGGCGTCCCATTCCAGAACGCAGGCACTGTGGAACCAGGCGCCGTTGCGGGTCCGACGCTGGGACACCCCCACCACTTTGCGCCCGTCGGAGGTGACCACCTCACCAGTCCCCACCCCTCCAAAACAGACCAACGACGACCAGCGCGTGCATGCCGCGTACCCACCCCGGTGAGCGGACATCCCCTGGCACCCCACGGCTTCGAGCGCCGTGGTCCAGGCGTCTCCGAGCCAATCAAAAGCCCGTCCCACGTCGTCGTTCCATAGTGGGTCCCCCCGAGGGACCCAGGCATCGACCCACACCGGATCGCCCGGCATCACCAGGACGGCTCCCCCACCCGACCGGCGGCGAACCACCTCGATCCCCTGTGCCCCGGCTCGCCGGGAGTCGACCACGCCCTCGACCTGGGTGGAACCCAACACGACGGCGGGTCCGGTCACCCGGCACACGGCAATGGCGCGTTGTGATGGGTGCGTTTCGGTCGCCGGCCACGACGCATGGAGCATTCCAGCCGCGCCGGCCCGCTCCTCGATCGACCACATGTCCCCCATCGTCGTCTATGCCTTCAGGCAGTCAGGGGCTCGAAGTGGTCGATGCCGCCGCCCAGATACGTACGCCAATCGTCGCTTGCTCCCCCACACGATGCGAGCAGCTGCACACGGTGGTGAGGCGCCACCGGCGTAGCTCGGAGCACCATCCCGGCCTCGTGGGGTAGTCGATCTTCCTTTCGGGTGTTGCACCACCTGCACGCCGCCACCACGTTCTCCCACGTATGTGGGCCACCTTTGCTCCGGGGGATGACATGGTCGAGATTCTCAGCCGCCGCCCCGCAGTACTGGCAGCGCGAACCGTCGCGGGCGAAGACCGTACGACGATTGACAGCCACCCGATACTGACGGGGGATGTGCACGTAACGCACCAACCTGACCACCGAGGGCTCGGGGATTGTCACCCGTTCCGCTCGAAACACACGGTCAGTGGTGTGAAGCAGCTCGGCTTTGGTCCCCAGTACCAAAAGCACCGCCCGACGCGAGGACACGATGCCCAATGGCTCGAAGGTGGCGTTGAGAACCAATGCCCGCCGAGAGGGTGACATTGGGGACCTGACGGGGACGGGCACCATCAAATCCCCCGTCACCGTCTTCGCCTCGGACTTCGACCGTCGAATCACTAGATCGGAAATTAGCCCTGTCGAGCCGCCGATGGGCGATTCTCCCGATTCCCCACATCGTGCAACGTTGGTCCCGGTGCACGAGGGGGTGACGATCTACCGGCCGACCGACACCATTCAAGGAAGGACACGACGTCCGGACCATTAGGGATGGCGTCAGCGTGTCCGTAGGCTGTGACCATCCGGAACGCCCAGAGCCGTTCGTCGGGCAGAGGTAGGAACGGGCGTCGCTTCCACCAACCGGGAGCCGCCAATCGATGAGCAGTACCGAGGGCGGTCAGCCACAGACTCGGACGGAACACCACGGCCAGTACAACCGTCGGTGCCGCCGCCCGTGAGGCCACCACTGACTCCTGGGTCACCCGTACACCGGAGAATCGGCTCGACCGAATACGGACCGTCGACCCACCGCCGCCGCTCCCACCAGTGGACCGTCCGCCCCGAGCCCGGCGGGGACGATGCGGGTCCCCCGGGAAAAACTCAGCCGCGCCCGGGAGTCGATCTCTGTCTGGGCGGCCGAAAAGAAGGGCTCGCCGAACCCCAGGGCCACCGAGCCGGCCACCACCGCCAACTGGAAGTCCAACAAGTTGGCCACCGAGGCAACCGCTCGGCCGACAAGCGTGCCGGTTCGCCTCCGCACCTCGTCCGAGGCCTCCGTCGGAGGGCACCCGGTGATGGCCGCGATGGACGGTCCGGAAGTTTCCGCCTCCAGGCAACCCCGGGCCCCACATACACACCGCTTCCCCTCGGGTTCTACCATCACGTGGCCGATATGACCCGCATTTCCGCTTGCCCCATCGAGCAGTCGGCCGTCGAGCACAATCCCGGCACCGACGCCGGTGGATACCACCATGGCCAAATAGTCGCTCACCCCCACCGCGGCCCCCACCCAACCCTCCCCCAAGGCCAGCGCTTTGGCGTCATTGTCCACGGCGGTCGGCAGCTGAACCAGGGCCTCGATCCGGGCCCGGAGGGGAAAGTCCTTCCATCCCGGGATGTTGAGGGGCGCAACGGTCTGGCCCTTCGCACTCATGGGACCTCCACAGCCAACGCCGCAGACAACCGGTGACGGTGCCGGTGCCGATAAGACCTGACCGATGATCGACGACATCGACGCGAATACCACCTCGGGATCATCGTCGCTCGGGGTACGGGTTTGGGCTTCAACCAGAATGGCGCCGCGGTCGTCGACAAGGCCGGCCGCCATTTTGGTACCGCCGACATCGACAGCTAATACCACCAAGCCGTCCGACAAAGGTTCAGTCGTCGCGATGGAGGCGACCGCGGATCCAGTCCCGTGGATCATGAACCGCGGTGCCCATATTCCGGTTATGAATCGACCGCGAGATATCGTCGATACCTGCTTTGCCCATGCGCCGTGCATTGTTGGCGAACACCACGGCGGAAAGGAACATGATGACGACGCCGAGGAATCCGAGCACCACCGAACTCGAGAAGGTCAGGAACATGAATACGAGGGCGGCCACGAACACCAGGGCTGACCAGATGCAGTACCTACCGGCATGCCGGTAGACGGTTTCGGAGCGCACTCGTTCCGCGAACGCAGGATCCTCCCGATAGAGGGATTCCTCCAGTTCGTGGAGAATTCGCTGCTCGTGATCAGAGAGCGGCAAGAACTCCTCCCCTCCGTCTAGTCATCGATCTTGTTGTCATCCTCGACTCCATGATCGCGCACCTCCCTGCATAAAGCATCGCGCACTGCGACAAGCCCTGACAACGCAGAATCACTTTTCGTTCTCCATCCGCTCCGGGCGTCGCTGAAAGGCTCACGTTCGAAGGTTCCGATCCTGGTCGGGATGGTCTTTTGGCTCTGCGGCCGGGCCCCACTGGGACTCGCCCCGATCCCGGACCCGGAGCCCGTCGACCCCCACCAACGATGCAGAACCGACCGAAGCATGGCCATATCGAGCCCGGATGCTGTCCACTGCGGCCGTAATTCCGCCCCACGACTGTTGAAGGCGCTCAGCCTCCTCTCCTGCCCGGAATATCCGGTCATCGACCTCATCGTGAAGGCCCTGGCCGTCGACACCCGCGTGGAGGACCACACCTTCGGCGCCCCCCAGGTCCAAGGAGAGTTGTTCGTTGGCACCGGTAGCGCCGAAACCGGACAGGCTGACCCCGAGAAGTCGGATCCCCTGGGAAAGGTCGACAGAGTCGAACAACGCCGTGGCGATCACTCCGATGGACGGCGCCGAGTCGACCGCGGTGACCATCGAATGAGATCGAGTGACCATGGTGAAGTCACCGAACTTGATCTTGACAGTGATGGTGCGGGCCCCGAGTTCGCTTCCCCGAAGGTGGGATGCAGCCGCATCCACGATCCGGGCCAAGTGGCCCCGAATGACGTCCGGGTCCCACAAGTCGGATGGGAATGTCTCTTCGTGGCCTATGGATTTCGCTTTCTGGTCGGGGATGACCTGCCGTGCATCCTCACCTCGGCACAACCCGGCCAGATGTGAGCCCTGCGCCTTTCCGAGATGCCGCTGAAGCGTGGCGGTCGGGAGAGACGCCAGATCACCGACGGTCCGTACCCCCAGCCCGTTGAGGCGGCGGGCGGACACCGGGCCCACACCCCACAGAGCCTCGATCGCCAATGGGTGGAGGAACTCGAGTTCACGGGCAACCTCGACCACGACGATTCCCGGCCCAGGGTGAACACCCGATCGGTCAGCCACCGGTTTGGCCGCTTTCGACGCCAGTTTCGCCAACAGCTTGTTCGATGCCACTCCTACCGAACAGGTCAGATGCAAGTCGTTCTGCACACTTCTGCGGATGTCGGCGGCGATGCTCGGGCCATCCCCGAGCAGGCGCACCGACCCCGTCACATCGAGAAACGCCTCGTCGATGGAGATCCCTTCGACCAACGGCGTCACCGTTTCGAAGATGGCGTGCAGTTTGGCGCTCTCTTCCACGTAACGGTGGTATCGGCCGTGGACGAATACGGCCTGCGGACACAGTCGGCGGGCGACCGACGAGGGCATGGCGGAATGGACACCGAACATCCGGGCCTCGTAGGTGCAGGCAGCCACGACACCTCGGCTGCCGGCGCCCCCCACAATCACCGGGCGTCCGGCCAGGGTCGGATCGTCCAACACCTCCACCGAGGCAAAGAACGCATCCATGTCGACGTGGAGTATCACCCGATCAACTGATGGAACCCCGCTCCCCGGGCTGCGCGCCATGCCGTCAGGTTGTGGATGGGTCGGGAGGTCATCCACCGAGGCGCAACCTCCGGAACCCCTCGGCGAAGCGGACCCCGGCATTCCGGCCGGCATCCTCGGCTGCCCCATGAACCGCAGACCTGGCCCACTCGGCACCGTCGGGGAACTGACTCTGATGGCGCCCCACCGCCAGCACCTTCACCTCGACGGTTGCCGAGATATCCACCCAGACGTCGGGTTCGAGTGTGCCCGACATCAGCACAGTGGATACCTGATGGGCGGGTCCGGCTTCGGGGAAATACAGGGGTAGCGCCGTCGCCGGGGCCACCGCGTCGAGGACCGCCCATCCGGTGATCCGGTGATCCCGATGATTGAAATAGTCCTGTCCGAAGAAGACGGCTGTGGGATCGGGGCAGAGAACGACGTCCGGTCGGAGACGACGGATCACCGAGACAAACGCCTGCCGCAATCCGACATCGTCATGGAGCTCCCCATCCAGATAGTGCAGGAACTCCTGGCCGGCCAGCCCGATCAGCGCCGCGGCTTCGCCAGCCTCGACGGCTCGCCTGGTGGCCAGCTCTCCCGGATCGGCCGAAGGATCGGTCGATCCTTTGTCCCCATCGGTGCACAGGAGGGTATGGACCTCGCTCCCCTTTGCCGCCCACGCCGCCAGCGTTCCGCCACAACCCACATCGGGATCGTCGGGATGGGCATAGATGGCGAGCGCCCGGGCGGGAGCATCCTCCAAGAGCTCCGCCACGCCTACGACCCGATCTGCTTGGGGGCAGTGGTCTTGGTCAGGAGCCCGACCTCGCGCCGAAAATCGTCAACACCTTCAAAACCCTTGTACACGCTGGCGAACCGGAGATATGCCACCTCGTCCACTAACCTCAGCCGATCAAGCACCGCAAGGCCGATCTGCTCAGTCGTTGGCACAGTGCCATCCTCCCGCAAGGCATCCTCGACAGCTTGCGCCACCCCTTCGAGCTGTTTCTCAGAGACCGGTCGGTTCTTCGTCGCGGCTCGCAATCCGTTGATGACCTTCATCCGATCGAATGGTGCATGGAGCCCCGAACGCTTCACGACCATCAACGGAACCTCGTCGATTCTCTCGAACGTGGTGTACCGGTGGCCGCACCCGTTGCATTCCCGACGGCGTCTGGTCGCCGCACCGTCTTCCGCCAACCGAGAGTCGACGACCCGATCATCGTCAGTCAGGCACCAGGGACACAGCACGCACCGAGGCTAGTGCTGCAACGAACGGCCTCGGGCGAGTCCAGCGGCGGGGGTAGTTCCTCCATTTTGTCCACATGATTGCCCCCGGGCCGGGCCGGCCCTCCTCGCCGGCGATCAGGGAAGGGCCATCCGCTCGCCAGGCTCCACGCCGGAAGACCCGGTCTGCGACGCCAATTTCGCCACCATGGGTCGGGGGTCCGCGGAAGGATCCACGGCAACGGCGATGGACCATAGGGAATCGCCGGGCTGCACGGTGTACTCAACGGCATGCCCGGCCCCCGCCAGAGCAGAACCGGGGGTGTGGGAGTGATCACCGGTTCCGCCCAGCGGAAGAGCGAGGCCGATCAGGAAAAGACCGGTGACCGCCAACATCGTGCGCCGAAGCCTGACCGCCTGCGACGTCCGGCGTCGTGTGCGGCACGCCCGTTGCCGATCGGGCACGACCACCAGGAACGGGCCCTCGGCAGTCTCCGAGAGCGGCTCGGCACCGCTCATCGGTCGGATGACTTGGTCACCACTCATCAGCCGTAAGGACGCGCCACCCTGGCGACAACGGCCCCCAGCCCGGGCCAACGGCGATGGCATCGAGAGTGCAGCCATTACCGGCCCGACCCCATGGCCAGTCCCCGAACCGGAGGCTGTTTCATCGAACGTTTGTTCGTCATGGCTATATCGAATCACGAACGTCAGTTCGGTGTCAAGGCATTTCTCGAACGGATGTTTGCTTTTTGGGATCCCCTGGGTTACCGTCTTACAAACAGATGTTCGCCGTCACATGCCGCGTCGCCGAGCACACCGAGAGCAGCACTCCGACCGCACAGAGCAGGGGGACCCGTGGCCCAGGTACTGAGCATCAAGCGTAAACAGATACTGGACTGTATTTCGGAATCACTCAGGGATCGCGGGTATCCACCCTCGGTGCGAGAGATCGGCGAGTCGGTGGGCTTGGCCTCGTCTTCGACGGTCCATGCCCACCTGGCAGTGTTGCAACGCGAGGGGTATCTGAGAAGAGACCCCAGTAAACCGAGGGCGATCGAGGTCCGGTTCGATCCCTCGTCCAAGGTGGTGATGGACTCGCGTCCCATTCGCCACGTTCCCCTCGTCGGTGATGTAGCCGCGGGTACCGGGGTACTCGCACAAGAGAACATTGAGGAGTTGTATCCGCTCCCCGAGGACTTCACCGGGACGGGATCGCTGTTTATGGTGAAGGTCCATGGCGACTCGATGGTGGATGACGGCATTGTGGACGGCGACTTTGTGGTGGTCCGCCAGCAACCCGAAGCCGAACGGAACGACATAGTGGTGGCCGGGATACCGGATGGGGAAGCGACGGTGAAGCGATTCTCCACCCGTGATGGCAAGGTGGTCCTGACCCCGGCCAATCAGCGCCTGACACCCATGGAGTTCGACCCGGCCGAGGTGACCATCTATGGAAAAGTGGTCACCGTCCTGCGACGCCTGTAAGTCACCGATTCAGAGGTTGGGGCTGGGAACCCCGATCGAGCTCATGTCGGGGTAGCGCTCCCCCGACACAACCCCTGTCGGAAATACGTCTTCGATGGCCGCCAGGTCCGCCGGTGTGAGTTCGATGGTGAGGGCGGCCACATTCTCGGCAAGATGGGTTCGCCGCTTGGTCCCTGGGATCGGCACCACGTCCTCACCACGTGATTGGACCCATGCCAGAGCCAGCTGGCCGGGCGTTGCGCCCTTCTGGTTGGCCAGCGAACGGACCCGATTGACCAGTTCGATATTGCTGTCGAAGTTCTTCCCGGTGAACCGGGGGAGGTATTTCCGGAAGTCACCTTCGGGAAAGTCATCGGGCGAGGTGATCTGGCCGGTGAGGAAACCACGACCAAGCGGGCTGTAGGGCACAATCCCGATACCGAGCTCGCGGGCCGTCTCGATGACCCCGCCCTCGACGTCACGGCTCCAGAGAGACCATTCGCTCTGCAGGGCGGCGATCGGGTGCACTGCGTCGGCGCGTCGCAGCGTGTCGGGTGACGCCTCGGACAAACCGAGATAACCCACCTTTCCCTCCGCCACTAGTTCAGCCATGGCGCCCACTGTCTCCTCCACCGGCACCGTGCCGTCGGTTCGGTGTTGGTAGTAGAGATCGATATGGTCCACGCCCAATCGGGCCAGGGAGGCGTCGCACGATTGATGCACATACTGCGCATCACCCCGAATCGACCGATGGGTGGGATCCTCCCCCCGGACAATGCCGAATTTGGTGGCAAGGACGACCTCATCGCGTCGGGTGGCAATCGCGCGTCCCACCAGCTCCTCGTTGACATAGGGCCCGTACATATCGGCGGTGTCGAGCAAGGTGACCCCGAGGTCGAGCGCGGCGTTGATGGTGGCAACCGACTCCGATTCGTCGCCCGGGCCATAGAACTCGCTCATCCCCATGCATCCGAGGCCCTGGGCCGACACCACCAGTCCGCCGGTGCCCAATGTGCGAGAGGGAATTGCCATATCCCGACCCTACTGGGCCGGCGATTCCGCCCAGGCCGGATCACGTCCGAGGAAGGCAATCAGCCGATTGATGGCGGGGGCCCGGTCGCTCACCGGGACAATCGCACCGAACGCCATGCCCTCGCCCTGGTATTCGGGTGGGAGCGTCACCTTGGCCAGGTTCAGCACGTCGGTCGCTTCGGCTTCGGCGTAGGGACTCACCTGACCGGTGGCCGAGGCCAGGTCCCACCCGTGGGCCAGGTACTCCATCACCGTCATGTTGAAGACCATCGCCCCCGGCATCATCCCACCACCCGAGATTCGTACCTGACGGTCGAAACCGTGCTCTTCCCAGCCGGCCACAATACTGTTGTCCGCTTTGGCAAACTCGGCGGCAGCATCGTGGCCACAGATGTACTCCGCCGGGTCTCCCTCGTAGGTGCGCCCGTGGCAACCGGCCTCGAACACCTGAATCCAACCCACCATGTGGTTCATCAAGTCATGAACGCTGAACTCCTCGCACGGCGTCGGGAGCCTCCACCGATCTTCGCCCACACCGGCCACGACGGTGGTTGTCTTGGTCAGGACACCCGACAGCAGTTCAATCTCATCCATGGTTGAAATTTCCCGTCAACATCGTGGCGAGCACATCTGCGGCCTGTTCGAGTTCGGAGAGGCTCACATGTTCACTCGGCGTGTGGGCCAACAGCGGGTCGCCGGGCCCGAAGTTGGCGGCCGGTATCCCGTGAGCGGCGAAGGATGCCACGTCGGTCCACCCCACCTTGGCCTCGGGTGGGGCGCCGGTAGCGGCCACCAGCCTGGACAACAACGGAGCCCCGAGGGCTGGGGGCGCCCCTGCTACCGCCTCGACCACCTCCCATGAGTCACCAGGCTCCATCACGTGGTCAAAACGCGCCCGCACCGATGCTTCGGCCTCGGCGGCATCACGATCAGGGGCGAAACGGTGATTGATGATCACCACCGCTTCGTCGGGCACCACGTTTCCGGCCACTCCCCCTTCGACCAATACCGCTTGGAGTTGCTCGGCGTACTCGCAGCCGTCGATCACCACCCGACGGCTCTGGTAGGCGCCGATGGCATCAAGCACGGGGCCGAGCCGGTGGATGGCATTGCGCCCGGCGAAAGGTCGGGCGGTATGGGCCCGTTCCCCGGCCATCACCAACCGGATCCGCATGGTGCCCTGACAACCCGCCTCCACCACACCGCCGGTGGGCTCCCCCAAGATGGCCGCGTCGGCCTGGAGGAGCTCGGGACGCTCGTGCCACAACACTTCAAGGCCGCTGTCGCGTCGGGCCACCTCTTCGCAGGCGTAGAAGCACCACGTGACATCCACCGCCGGCTCGGGGATGGTGCCGGCCAGGTGGAGGAAGACGGCCAGCCCCCCCTTCATGTCGGTTGCCCCGAGGCCATAGAGAATGTCACCCTCGAGCCGTGGTTCGTCGTTTCCGGCAGCAGGCGGGACGGTATCGAGATGGCCGGCCAACATCAGCCGGGTCGACCTACCGAGATCGGTCCGGGCCACCACATTGTCCCCCACCCGGTCCACAAGCAGCCACGGACAGAGCCGCAGCGCCGCTTCCACTGCGTCGGCCATGGGTCCCTCGTGATGGCTCACCGACGGGATGGCCACCAGCGACCTGGTCAGACCGAGCAGACCGCTCGGAATGGCATCGGTCACGTCGAGACGCCGTGCTGACGGAGAATGTCGTTCAGCTGCGCCTTGTCGTGGCGTTGCCCCTCGGTCAACCGTTTGATAACCAGCACGCAGGGCAGAAAGAACTCCCCACCGGAGAACTCACGACGGCGGGAGGCCTGAACGGCCACGCACCACGGCGGAACGTGGCCGCGACTCAGTTCCTCGCCGGTCTCGGCATCGATGACCGGGATGGACGGATTGAGAATCACTCCGGCACCCAGCAGCGACCCGCGGCCGACCCTGGCCCCCTCGGTGACCATGCACCGGCTCCCGATCGTCACGTCGTCCTCGATGACCACCGGGGCAGCCTGGGCGGGCTCGAGCACCCCGCCGATGCCCACTCCGCCCGAGAGGTGGACCCGTTCGCCGATCTGGGCGCACGATCCCACCGTGGCCCAGGTGTCCACCATGCTGTCAGCTCCGACCCGGGCCCCGATGTTGACATAGCTAGGCATGCAGATGACCCCTCGGTCGAGGAACGACCCCCATCGGGCCGACGCGCCCGGAACCACCCGGACACCCGCCGCCGCGTAGTTCCTCTTGAGGGGAAGCTTGTCGGCGAACTCGAACGGCCCGACTTCCATCGTCTCCATCGACTTGAGGCGGAACAGCATCAGGATCGCCTGTTTCAACCACTGGTGGACCACCACTTCATCGGAGATCGGGTCCACCTCGGCGATCCGGGCCTCGCCGGAATCGAGGAGCTTGATGGCCTCGGTCACAGTGGTCAGGGCATCGGTGTCGTCGGGGGTCAACTCGGATACCCGGGCCCACAACTCTTCGATGTGCGACTGAAGGTCTGCCATGGAGAGACGTTAGCCCTGACGATCCGACTCTCCGGTCGTGGTCATCGGCCTCTACCTACCGGAGAGGTCCTTGCCCGCCAGTCGTTCGCCCACCAATCGCAACCGCTCCATCGGCTGGACCATCGCCACCCGGACAAAGCCGGCACCGCCCTCTCCGTAGAGTTCGCCGGGACTGGCCAGCAGGCCGCCTTCCAATGCCAACGTTTCGACCAGGCCCCACCCGCCATCGGGGACCGTGGTGGGAACTGCCACCCACAGGTAGAAGCCACCTGCCGGCATCGGAGTCGGGAGACCGGCGTCGGCCAATACTCCGCGGAGGTAGCTCAGCCGATCCCGGTAACGCTGCCGTTGGACCTCCACGTGCGAGTCGTCATCGAAAGCCACCACCGCGGCAGCCTGGACCGGGCCCGGAACCATCAGCCCGGCATGGCGCCGGACATCGAGCAGGTAACCGACGATATCGGGGTCCCCGGCGTAGAAGCCGGCCCGGACCCCGGCCATGTTGGACCGTTTGGACAGGGAATGCACCGCCACCACCCCGCCCAATCCGTTGGTCAAGACGGTCCTGGGCGGCCCATCCCAGGTGAACTCGGCATAACACTCGTCGGAAAAGATGGGGATCCCACGATGGCGGCCCCACTCGGCCACCGCATCCATATCGGTGAGCAACCCGGTCGGGTTCGACGGTGTGTTGGCCCACAACAGCAGGGCCCGTTCGACGTCGCCGGCGGAAATCGAGTCGAGGTCGAGTCCTCCCCCCGGGAGCTCCTTCACCGGGACGGATCGGCAACTGCCCAGTAACGCCCCCATGGCGTAGGTGGGGTACGACACCGACGGGTAGAGGACGGTGTCCCGCCCAGGAGTACGAAGGCGAAGGTACTGGGCGGCCGACGCTACGAACTCCTTGGTCCCTACGCAAGCGGCCAACTCGAGCTCAGGGTCGACAACCGCCCCGAACCGCCTGGACAACCACCCGGCGGCGGCATGGCGATAGGCGCGCGACCCGGGAGACGTGGGATAGCCCCGCTCTGTTCCCGACGACGCCTCGGCCTCGATGACTGCATCCGGCGGCGGGTCGCACGGAGTGCCTATGGAACAGTCGACGATTCCGGTGCTCCCCTGGACCAGATCACCGAATCGCTGAACCGCTCGCTCTCGTAGAGCCGTCAACCGGTCGTAGGGATACGGCGGAGGCGAGAAGCCGACCGTGGAATGTGGCGTGATGGTGCTCATCAGGCGCAAAATTCCCGGAATCGAGCCTTGCCCACGTCGTCCAGCACCACATGGAGGTGGGTGGCGTCATCGCTGGCCACCTCACTGACGATCTCACCCTCGCGGTGGACGGCGGCCAATACGTCGCCTCTCGCCCAGGGGATGACCAGCTCCACCACCCGGTTTCCGACCCGGAGCCGGTCACCGATGGCTGTCAATAGCTCGTCGATTCCCTCGCCGGTGAGAGCTGATGCAATGACCGAGCCGGGGTGGGCGTCCATGAGCCGCTTGCTCTCTTGGGCCGCTTCTTCGCCAAGGGCCACCACCGCGTCAGCTTTATTCACCACCAGGAGCTCGGGGAGCCCTTCGGCTCCGATTTCGGAGAGTACTGAGCGGACCGCGTCGATCTGACCCTCGAAATCGGGGGCCGATCCGTCCACCACGTGGACGATGAGATCCGACTCACATACAACTTCGAGAGTGGACCGGAACGCTTCGACCACCTGGTGGGGCAGTTTGCGGATGAACCCGACGGTGTCAGTGAGGAGCACCGTCTCGCCGCCGGGTAGGGCGAGCTGACGGGTCCTTGGATCGAGAGTGGAGAAGAGCCGGTTCTCCACCAGCACGTCGGCACCGCACAGCCGGTTCAGGAGTGTCGACTTGCCGGCATTGGTGTATCCGACCAGAGAGACTGTGCGCTGTCGGGACCGCGCCCGCCCCTTGCGTTGGGTACGACGGGTTCTGTCCAACTGCCGGAGATCGGATTCGAGTCTGGTCATCCGCCGCACGAGGCGCCGGCGATCGACTTCGAGCTGGGTCTCACCGGGACCCCGTGTCCCGATCCCACCGGCTTGCTGGCTGAACGCCGTGCCGCGTCCCCGGAGGCGGGGAAGCCGATACCGGAGCAGTGCCAGCTCCACCTGGGCGCGCCCCTCGGGAGTGCGGGCATTCTGGGCAAAGATATCGAGTATCACCGCCGTCCGGTCGATGGCGGTCCGGCCGAGGATCTTCTCGAGGTTCCTCTGTTGGGCCGGGCTCAGATCGTCGTCAAACACCACCGTGTCAGCGTCGACGGCCAGGCATATCGACAGGAGCTCTTCCGCTTTGCCTTTCCCCACGAAGGTGGCGGGATCAGGGGTAGCCCGGCGCTGGACGATCCGATCCATCACATCGGCCCCGGCCGTGTCCACCAGCCGGGCCAGCTCATCAAGGCCGGCTTCGACAGAGGCCACGGTGGTATGAGGGAAGACAACGCCGACCAGCACGATGCGCTCCCGGAACTTCCGGGAGATCAGGGTGTCGGTGAAGGCGGAATCGTTGGGGCTCATCGGCGGGCCGCACCCAGCACACTCGAGGGAGTGACCTCGATATCAGCCACCTTGCGCACCGGCCCGGCCAGTCGTATCCCATCGGGGTTGAGGGTCACTTCGAGCGTCCCCCCCGGGTTGTGTACCCGCACCCGGTCACTGACCATTCCCCAGCTGCGGGCCGCGGCCGCCGCTGCGCAGCTTCCCGTCCCACACGCCTGGGTCTCCCCCACCCCACGCTCCCATACCCGGAGGTCGAGATCGTCGGGAGTCGGACCGACCGAGATGAACTCGACATTGATGCCACCGGGGTGCACGCCCTGAAGCCGGCTCCCGATCTCGCCCACGTCCACGCCGGTTGGATCGGGGCCCAGGAGGACGAGATGGGGATTGCCCATGTCGACGGTACGGGCCCGGCGATCAGCAAACTGCTGCGCCTGGTCGGGACCCAGTTCGGCTTTGCCCATATCGACCGAGGCCGCCGCAGCCCCGACTGCGTCTCCGGTCCGGTACTCGACGGTCCGGACGCCGCCCAGCGTCCATACGCTGAAATCGGGAGGAGTCACCAGTCCGGCGTCCACTGCGGCTTGGGCCAAGCAGCGAATGCCGTTGCCGCTCATTTCCGCCTCGGAGCCGTCGGCATTGCGAAGATCCATCGACAGATCGGAGCCCTCGCGACCAGCCAGAATTCTGATCACCCCGTCGGCACCGATTCCAAACCGCCGGTCGCACAGGGCGCGCACCAACTCCGGTGCCACCCGGTGCCGGTCCTCGATGTCGACCACGACGAGGAAGTCGTTTCCGGCACCGTGGTGCTTGGTCAACTGGAGTGTTCGATGGTCATCCATGGTTCTGGTTCTCTGCGTCGAGGTCAGTCTCCCACCGTCTCGGTGGATCTTGGCGTAGCAGGGTCTGGCCGAACAGGTCGGCAATCCGAGCCACCCCGTCTTCACCTGGTTCTAACCACAGGATACGGGGATCACGACGGAACCATGCCCATTGCCGGCGAGCGAAGGTGCGGGTGCGCCGAACCGCTTCGGCCACCGCATCATCCAGCGGAACTCCGTCTTCGACGTGGGACAACAGTTCGCGATACCCGAGGGCCTGGCGGGCGGTACGCGACAATCCGCCCGGCAACGCGGCCAGGGAACGCACTTCGTCGAGGAAACCGAGGTCCATCATGGTGTTGAAGCGTTCAGCAATGCGGCGGTCTGTCTCCTCGGGGACGTAGCGGACGCCCACCAGGGTGACCTGACTGGGTGGATACGCCTCCAACCCGGGCCCGAACGACGAAAACTGTCGCCCCGATCCGAGTGACACTTCCAGGGCCCTGACCAGACGGCGACGATTGGTGGGCTCCAGGCGACCGGCCGCCACCGGATCGAGGGACGCCAACCGGGCGTGAAGTGCCGCCATCACCACCCACTCGCCTGGGCTCCCTTCCGGTCCCCCGGCCGCCAACTCGTCGTTGAGCCGGGTCACCACCTCGGGGTAGCGACCCGGAAACGACAGATCGTCGACAATCGAACGCAGATAGAGTCCGGTCCCCCCGACCAGTAGGGCGCCATGGGCCCGGGCCGAGACTTCATCCAAGGCGGTACGGGCCGCGGCCTGAAACTGCTGCACGGTGAACTCGTCGGTGGGCTCGACCAGGTCGATCAAGTGATAATCCACCCGGCTGCGTACGGCCGGGGACGGCGTGGCGGTGCCGATATCCATACCCCGATACACCGCCATGGAGTCCACCGACAGGAGCTCCACCCGAAATGGCCAACCGGTCCCACCGTCGGTTGCAGCGTTGTCCGATGCTTCGGCCACCGCCAATGCCAAAGCCGACTTCCCCGAGGCGGTCGGGCCGACCAGGGCCACCACGCCGGGAGACGATGCTCCCATCGGTGGGACGGAGTCAGCCAGCAACGACAGGGATACGGGTGCGGTGTCGGGGCAGAGCGGTGACCTCGATGAGCTCTCCGAACAGGTGATGGCGGGCGGAACCCGTCACCCGCACCTCGGCAAACGATCCGATGGCAATCCGTCGCCCTTCAACCGGCTCGAAATGAACCAGTTTGTTTTGACCGGTGCGGCCGGTAATGACTGACGGATCCCGTTTGGAAGGACCTTCCACCAGCACTTCCTCCACCTTTCCGATTCGGGCCCTGTGCCGGACGAGCGCGGAGCGCTCAACCACCGCCCGGAGTCGCTCCATCCGTTCAGCCGCCACTTCCGATGGGACGAATCGATCCTGCATGGCCGCGGCTCGGGTGCCGGGGCGGGGGGAGAAGACGAAGGTGTACGCGCTGTCGTAATTGGCCTCGGCGGCAACCTCGAGGGTGCGTTCGAAGTCGTCTTCGGTCTCACCGGGGAAACCGACGATGAGATCGGTGCTGACCGCCAGATCGGAAATGGCGGCTCGGGCGTCGGCCAGGCGGGCCAGGTACCGTTCGGCTGTGTAGCCACGGCGCATGGCCGTCAGGGTGGTATTGCTGCCGGCCTGCAGAGGAAGGTGGAGATGGTCGCAGACTTCGGGTGTCTCGGCCATGGCGGCGATGGTCTCGGGCCGGAGGTCTTTGGGGTGGGGGCTGGTGAAGCGAACCCGGCGGATGCCATCCACAGCACTGACCAACCGGAGCAGCTCGGCGAAGAGGGGTGCCCGTTTGGTGATGTCGCGTCCGTACGAGTTGACGTTTTGGCCCAGCAGGGTGACCTCGGTCACCCCGCGGTCGGCCAGGGTCCGGACTTCCGCCACCAGGTCATCCATGCGACGAGATACCTCACCGCCTCGGACCGAGGGCACGATGCAGAAGGCACACGAGTTGTTGCATCCCATCTGAATCGTCACCCAGGCGGCATAGGGAAGGTCGCGTACCGCACCGACGGCGGCGGCCTGTTGCCCCTGGGCGGAAAGATGGCTCTCCGGTAGTGGTTCGTCGAGGATCTCCACGATCGGTCCGGAGCGAGCCGCCCGGCGCAGCAGCTCTGGCGCGTTGGCCAAATTGTGGGTGCCGAAGACCACATCGACGTGACTGGCCCGCTCCCGGATCCGTCCTTTGTCCATTTGGGCCAGGCACCCCCCCACCGCAATCTGCATGTCGGGTCGCTGTTCGCGCAGGGTCTTGAGGTTTCCCAGATGTCCGTAGAACTTGTTGTCGGCATTCTCCCGGATGCAGCACGTGTTGAACACCACCACGTCAGCCGACTCCAGGTCGGGGATCGACACCAGGCCGTCGGCGGTGAGCAGCCCGGCCAGCCGCTCCGAATCGTGATCGTTCATCTGGCAACCGAAGGTTTGGATATGAAATGTCCGCTGGGGGGATGCAAGCCCTGGCCCCAGGGGAGCTCCTGGGTCGGGATCGGTGCCTGATATCACCGTCCCATGGTATTGCCCCGATGACGACCTACGGGTGCGAAGCCTCCACCACCGTGTGAATGCCCCCCCTGACCAGCCAGTCGGTGATCACTGTCATCTCATTGGGGGCGATCGCACCCACCAGATCATCGAGGATCCGGTTGGTCACATCCTCGTGGAATGCACCCTCATCCCGATAGCTCCAGAGGTAGAGCTTGAGCGACTTGAGTTCCACGATGAACTCGCCGGGGACGTAGGACACCGTTACCGTGGCAAAGTCGGGCTGTCCGGTCATCGGGCAGATGCACGTGAACTCCGGTGTATCGCAGCGCACCTCGTAGCGGCGCCCCGGATGGGGATTGGGAATGGCCTGCAATTCTTTCGATGGGCGAGACGGCACGGCCAAGATTCTACGGGCGGAAACTACCGGTTCCCGTCAAAGTCGTAGAACTGGCCCCCGCCGTCGGGAACCGTACCGCCAGCCTCGTCCGTATCGCCTTGTCCATCGGCGGACCACGAGGGCTGGCGATCACGCCAAAAATCATCAGAGCCGTCTCGATCGACGATCAGTCCGTGCATGTCCGGCCCGAGAAGAAGCGCCTTTCCCGGGACATCCGCTTCGGCCATCGCTTCTTTCGCCGCTTGTTGCACCTTGGCCCCATCCGCACCACGGCAGATCCCGAGCAGCGAGGGCCCGGCCCCTGACCAACACGCGGCCAGGGCGCCACCGGCCGAGAGCTTGGAAAGCAGATTCGGTGCCGCCGGGAAGAGCGGGCTCCGAAAATCCTGATGGAGTCGGTCTTCGGTGGCTTCCTTCAGCAGTACCCGGCTGTCGGCCAACCCGGCGATCAGGAGAGCCATGCGGGACAGATTGAAGGCGGCATTTTCGCGGGTGACCTCGTTGGGGAGCGCTAACCGCGCCTTGGCGGTCGACAAGATGAGATCGGGGACGATGATCACGAAGACCAGGCTGACATCGAGCGTGAGGCGCACTACCCGCACCGCACCCTTGACCATGGCTGCGGCTACCAGGCCACCAACCACTGCTGCAGCGGCATTGTCGGGGTGCCCGTCCATATAGGCGGCCACGGCCAACGGATCCTTGGCCCCGGCCGCGGCCGCGGCGGCGGCGGCGAGGGCGGCGGAAGATCCGAGCCCTCTTCCCACCGGAACCTCAGACCGGACGGTAATCGCCAGTCGGTCCGTCCCCGCCACCTCGATGGCCACCCGGGCGGCCAGATGGGAAGGGTCGTCGGACATGCCTGCACCTTCTCCCACCGATCGGACGATCAGGCGGGAGGCCTTTTCCACTTCGACCTCGACATATAGATCGAGGGCAACGGCAAGGGTATCGAATCCCGGGCCGAGATTGGCAGACGATGCTGGGGCACGTGCTCGCACGACGTCAGGGTACTCGTCACACGCGGCTCGGGGCGGGACCAACGCGGCCGGCTGTCCGGGACAGCATCGGGGAATCGCCTACCGGTGAATCAGGCGCCACCACCAAGACGGTTCAGGAAGAGTCTTGGACAGGCGCAGAGGCACCAACTCGAGCTGGGTTCCGAGTGCATAGGAGACCGTCCCGACCCGTGCACCGCTTCGCCCGCCGGGAGGCACCGACAATGTGTGGGTGGCGACAACAGTCTGTCCCGGCCACGCCAGCACCATGGCCGGGCCCGAGGTGGCCACCGCCACCTCGTGAGGCATGCCTCCCCAGGTGGACGTGGCTGTGCCGACCACCTTGCCCGGATAGCTGAGAAGCACCGGGACCACTGCGCCCTCGGCCGCCGACAGCAACGACTCTGCCGCCGGCCGGGTGAAACGCTCCGGATCCGGAACTATCAGATCTTGCACCGGCGTGGTGGCCGGAGGCGGCGTGGTGGCCGGAGGCGGCGTGGTGGCCGGAGGCGGCGTGGTGGTCGTGGTGGTCGTGGTTGGGGGGACGATGGGCGCCGGCACCGGTTGCCCGATCACCACGGCCAGAACCAGCACCGGTCGACCGGCGATCACCCGTTCGGCCGCCAACACCATGCAACCACCGGCTTGCGAGGTGTACCCCGATTTGATCCCCACCACGCCGTTGGAACCGATTTCGGTCACGAGGTTGGGAAGGGTGCCGACCAGGGGAAGCGTCACCGATGACTTGGCCGCCACTTCGGCAAATGTCGGAATTGCCATGGCTGCCGCCGCCACTTTCAGGCTGTCGACGGCGGAGGACACCGAGTGTTGGTCGAAACCGCTGGCATCGACGTAGTGGCTGCTGGTCATCCCCAACGAGGCGGCCAAAGCGTTCATCTTCACCACGAACGCCGCCTCGCTCCCCGCATCCCATACGGCAAGGGTGAAGGCGATGTTGTTGGCCGATCGGGCCAGCAGCCCCTCGAGGAGTTGGCGTTCGGTCAGCACTTCGCCGACCGCAACCGCAATGACGGATTCGTCGCTGTGAGCGTCCTTGTCATATTCCGCCACGTCCGAGGCAGTCAGGGTGATGGAAGGCCCACTGGCGTTGGCTGGCACTGGGTGATCGCGAAGGATCACGACCGCGGTCGCCAACTTGGTGAGCGAGGCGACAGGCACCGGAGTGGTCTCATCCGAATTGGCGGCGAATCCCAGCGCCGGGACCTGCACCGCGCCCTGTCCCTTGGACGGCCATGGAAGGACCGGCGGGCCACCGGGAACCTTCACAGAGGCCAACGACGATTGCGATGCCGGCACGGGAAGGGGTCGGGTCACGTGCCACGCCTCGGCCAACCCGATTCCAATCACTACCACCACCCCGATGCTCACCAGTGACCACCTGAGTCGATGTGACCCACGCTTGCTGTGGCGCCCACCACGCCGTCCGTTGTCGGCCGGAAGTGGATCGGTAGGTTCGGACCTCGATCGTCCTACGATCGATTCCTCCGCTGTGTTGTCGATCAACGCTCTTCGAGTTCCTCGACAGTCATCAACACTGTTCGGGCCTTGGATCCCTCTGAAGGTCCCACCACGCCACCGCGCTCCATCAGATCCATCAGACGGCCGGCCCGGGCAAACCCCACCCGAAGTTTGCGCTGCAGCATCGAGGTGGACCCCAACTGGGACCTCACCACAAGATCCATCGCCTGAGCCAACAACTCCTCGTCATCGTCATCGGCACCCCGTTGGCCGGCCCGGCCGGTTCGGGCCACCTCGTCGATACCGGCCACCACTTCCATCGGCCGCTGACGCTTCCAATGGGCGGCAACGGCCCGAACCTCGTCTGCTCCGACCCACGGGGCCTGGAGACGCTGTGGATTCGACGACGATGCGGTCACCAACAGCATGTCGCCCTTGCCGATGAGCCGCTCGGCCCCGGGTTGGTCGAGGATCACTCGACTGTCGGCCAGCGACGACACCGAAAAAGCCATGCGAGATGGAATGTTGGCCTTGATCACTCCGGTGATCACATCAACCGACGGACGCTGGGTAGCCAGCACAAGATGGATCCCGACCGCCCGCGCCATCTGGGCGATCCGACACACCGAGTCCTCGACGTCCCGGGCGGCCACCATCATCAGGTCGTTCAGCTCATCCACCACTATGAGAATGAAGGGCAGCCTCTGGTAACGCCGCTCGTCTTCCTCGGGCGACTGCTCGGATTCGTCGTCGTCGGACCCAGTGCCGCGCATGCGAAGCCGGTAGGCCTCTTCGTGATCTTCGAGCTGGCCACTATCGACGGCAATGTTGTACCCGGTGATGTCGCGCATCCCCGCCTCGGCCAGGAGGTCGTAGCGGCGCTCCATCTCCTTGACCGCCCAGGACAGGGCGTTGGCCGCCTTCTTCGGGTCCACCACCACCTGGGTCAGCAGATGGGGAAGGTCGTTGTACTGACCCAGCTCCACCCGTTTCGGGTCCACCAGCATCAGGCGCACCTGATCGGGAGTGGCCCGGATGAGGATGGAGGTGAGAATCGAGTTGATGCACGATGACTTGCCCGACCCGGTAGATCCCGAAACCAGCAGGTGGGGCATGTCAGCCAGGTTCACCATGTACGCATTGCCAGCGATATCGCGACCCAGCGCCACCTCCAACGGATGATGGGCCTTGGCGGCTTCGGGCGAGGCCAGGATGTCCCCCAACGCCACCAACTGGCGATGGCGATTGGGAACCTCTACACCGATGGCGGATTTGCCGGGGATGGGCGCAAGGATGCGCACGTCGGGTGAGGCCATGGCGTAGGCGATGTCCTTGGACAACGACGTCACCCGGGCCACTTTGACGCCGGTCCCGAGCTCGAGCTCGTAGCGGGTCACGGACGGCCCGACCGTGCGGCCTACCAGCCGGGTTTCGACGCCATGGGCGGCCAGCGCGTGCACCAGGGCGGTGCCGCCGGCATCCACTTCGCGCTCGTCGACAGCCTGTGGCTTCAACCTCTTCAGGAGGGTGGGCGGGGGTAGGCGCCAACCTCCGGCACCCGGACCCAGCTTCATCTCGAGCTGGGAGGCCTTGCCGGCCTTGGTGGCGGCCTCAGGAAGGGTCGCCACGTCCGGAGGCCCACCCGATCCGTCCATCGGGTCCAACACCGAATCGGCGGCCACCGGCAACGCCACCTGGGGAACCACCGCCATCTCGGGGTCGGGGTTGCGAGCGGCATTCCCCTCGTTCACTTCTGCTTCGTCTCCACCGGATATCGCCCGGCCGAAGGGGTCGGTGGGTTGGTCATCATTTGCGTCGGTCTCGACACGACCCGATCTCCCCTCGGGGCCGCCCCGAGCCACATCGAATGCCCACCGGGCCGCCACCCTTACGCCGTGAGCGGCGGTTTTGACCGACACCCCGGTGAACAGCACCATGGCCACCACCATCACCGCTATCAACACGGTGGCGGCGCCGAAACCCCCGAGACCGGCCTGGAGGGGGTTGCCAATCACCGCACCGACCCAACCGCCGGCGGACGACAGGCTGGTCGTCGACGCCCCGAGCCTGGGTGATCCCCCTGCCAACGCGGCCAAACCTGCTGTCGTCAACAGGGTGAGCGTCCCTCCGAGCACCGCTCGGCTGGGATCCCGACCCGGAACGGATTCTTCCGAATTGCGGCCGGCAATCAACCGGACACCGACCGCCACCGCCACCACCGGCACCAGAAATCTTCCCCACCCCAGGAGGTCACCGAAAACCTGTCTCGCCCCGTGGCCGACCGGGCCCAATGCATCGGCGTAAAGGGCCAGTACGCCGAGGAGGCCGGCCGTCACCAGCACCACCCCCCACACGTCGGCGGCGTGGGCGACCACCACGTCCCACATCCCCGCCGCCATCCCGTTCGGTAGTTGCCGGGATTGTCCGCGCCCAGTCCGCGCTCTTCCCCGACCCTTGCGCATGGATCTCTTCTTCGAGGCGGCTTTTGCTCCTGAACGGGAACGAGCCGGAACTGCGGCCTTGGCTCTCGACCGCGAAGCGCCGGATCGACCCGCCGGTCGCTTCGTAGCGGTCGTCACAGTGAAACCAGGTTACTCCGTGGGCTCTCCGACTACGGGGACTCCCCAGGAGTTGTCAGACAGTGACGATGACCGGGACGATCATCGGGCGCTGCTTGGTCCGGTTCCCGACCAACTGGCCGAGCGCCTTTCGTGCCACCCGGTTGAGCGATTCGTGGTCTTGACTTCCACCGGACAGAGCCTTCTCCAACGCCTTGGTTACTGCCACTCGCGCCTCATCGAGCAGACGATCGGTGTCGTCGTCGTAGGCCCAGCCACGGGTGACTATCTGGGGGGCGCCGACGACTTCCCCCCGCTTCAGATCGATGGTGGCCACCGCCATCACCACGCCGTCTTCGGCCAGGACTTTCCTGTCGCGCAGAACTCCGTGGCCGATATCACCCACCGAGCTTCCGTCGACGAAGAGATACCCCCCGGGAACGCTGCCGTCACGATGAAGACCCGATGCCTCGAGCTTCACCGCGTCTCCGTCCTCGCACAACAGGATCCGGTCCCCGCTGATCCCCATCGAATTGGCCAACCGCACATGGTTGGCCATGTGACGGTATTCGCCGTGCACCGGGATGAAAAACTCCGGTCGGGTCACCGACATCAGCATGGCCAGTTCCCCCTGGCGTGCGTGCCCACTCACGTGAACCGCTTCCACCCCCGAGTGGATGACCTCCACCCCCCGGCGATGAAGACTGTCAATGACCCGTCCCACCGACCATTCATTTCCGGGAATCGGGTGGGCGCTGATCACCACCACGTCGTCCTCGCGGAGTGTGAAGAATCGGTTCTCGCCCACGGCCAACCGGGACAGGGCCGACATCGGCTCACCCTGCGAGCCGGTGGAGATCACACACACCTGCCCCGGGGGCAGCGTGTCCACCCGCTCGATATCCACCAATGCACTGTCGGGGATCTCGAGAATGCCCAGCTGCCGGGCCAAGGCCACGTTTTTCTGCATCGAACGACCCAGGGTTGCCACTTTTCGTCCACCGGCGATGGCGGCGTCGGCCACCTGCTGGACCCGGTGGATGTGGCTGGCAAAGCAGGTCACGACGAATCGTCGGTCGGGACGGGCCAGGAACACCCGGCGCAGGGTGACCCCCACCGTGGTCTCCGACGGTGTGAATCCCGGCTCTTCCGCGTTGGTCGAATCGCACAGCAACAAGCGGACACCCGGGTCGGAGGCCAACGCTCCCATCCTGGCCAAATCGGTGCGCCGGTCATCGACGGGATGGAGATCAATCTTGAAGTCCCCCGAGTGCAGGATCACACCCTGAGGAGTATGAAAGGCGGTGGCAAACGCCTGGGGCACCGAGTGGGTGACCGGTATGAATTCAACATCGCAGGGCCCGATTCGCCGACGCTCGCCGTCGCGAACAGGAATCCAGGTGACCTGACTGGCCAATCCGGCCTCGTCCACCCGGTTCCGGGCCAAACCCAGAGTGAGCTCGGAACCGTAGACGTCCACCGGAAAATCACGGAGCAGGAACGCCAGCCCGCCGGTGTGATCTTCGTGCCCGTGGGTCAGGATGACCGCGTCCACCCGATCGGCGTTCTCCCGCAGGTAGGTGAAGTCGGGAAGCACCAAATCGACGCCAGGCATGTCCGGGTCGGGGAACATGATGCCCACGTCGAGGATGAGGATGCGACCGTCCACCTCGATACAGGCGCAGTTCCTCCCGATCTCACCGAGACCACCGAGGAACACGATACGGACCGGAGCCGCTCCTTTGGAACCCACGGCGACATGTGCCGACGGGTTCGGGTGCGGTTGACGCTTTTTCTGATCGGTGCCCTTGGCCACGTTGTCCTTGCCGGGTGATCGCCGCCGGGCCGGATCCGCGCCTTTGTTCGCCTGTTTCTTGGACCTCTCGGTCCGACCCGGGTCAGGCAACCGATTGACGATTCAGTGAGGGTTGGTGCAGGCGCTCGATGACGCCGCGCGCGTCGGCCACTAGAGACTCGGGCGCCTCGGGATGAGGGAGACGACACTGACCGGCCGGAAGGCCCAGGGCTCGGCAGGCAGCTTTGGTCGGGACCGGATTGGGGAACAGGTCTGAGCTCTCGAAGTCATACGATTCCGCCAGACGGTGGTTGGCCAACTGTGCCCCCCGAAGGTCTCCGGCATTGAATGATGAGACCATCTCGGCCATTGCCTCCCCCGCCCAGTGGGAGGCCACGCTGACGATCCCCACCCCTCCTACCGCCAGAAACGGGAGGGTGAGCGAGTCGTCCCCTGAATACACCTCGAACTGCTCGGGGGTCTGGGCCACCACCCGGGCGGCCCCGGCCACGTCGCCGGTGGCATCCTTCACACCGACGATGTTGGGGACCTCAGAGGCCAACGTGGTGAGCAGATCCGATCCGATGCGGCGTCCGGTACGGATCGGAATGTCGTAAAGGAGCACCGGAAGGTCGGTGGCCGCCGCCACCGCCCGGAAGTGGGCCGACAGCCCCGCTGAAGACGGCCGGTTGTAGTACGGAGTGACGATGAGGACCGCGTCCACGCCGATGTCCGCCACCGAACGGGTGAACGTCACCGAGTGGGCAGTGTCGTTACTGCCTGTGGCAGCAATCACCGGAACGGTCACCGCCTCGGCCACCGCCCGGAACAGATCGAGCGCCTCGCCATCGGTCAGCACCGGACCTTCGCCGGTGGTGCCGGCCACCACCAATCCGTCAGACCCAGTGGCGATCAGGTGCCGGGCCAGGACGACGGCACCGTCAACGTCGAGCCCACCATCGTCATCGAAGGGGGTGATCATAGCTGTCACCACCGAGCCGAAACGCGCCATGGCGTCAGCCCCCAGCCAGGTGTATCTGCGGAGTCGGCGCCACGGTGAGGCAGGTTACCAGCAGGGGCGGACGCATCCGGTCCCTGCTGGCAACCGTGGGCGATGTTACGAGGCCACCGGGTCCGCGGACGGCACCGCGGCAAAGGAGTCGTACTCCTCGCCGGTGTCTTCCCACGATTCGAACTCGATCACACCCAGCTCGGTGAACTTGGTCCGCAGCCATCCGTCGGCGGCGTCGAGGAGACCGAGCTTGCGACAGTTGGGAACGATCTTCGAGAAGAGGAGGGCCTGAAACTGAGCCCGCTCAGGGGCCTGCTGGATCAGCGGCACGATGGATTTGGGGTCGATGCCCATACGGTCCCACACCTCTTGCTGGAGGAATCGGTCACGCATCCGCACTGCGGCCTCGAAGGCGAACTCTTGGCGCTCACGCAGCTCGGCCGCGTTGAGGCCCTGGTAGTACTCCTGAAGGCTGAGCACACCGAAGGCGACGTGGCGGGCCTCATCAGCCATCACGTAGCGCAGAAGTTGCTTCAAGAGAGGATCTGCCGTCATCTGGGCCATGAACCCGAAGGCGGCCAACGCCAATCCCTCCACCATGATCTGCATGCCGAGGTAGGTCATATCCCACCGCGAGTCAGCGATGATGTCGTCGAGGAGCATCTGCAGATGGGCGTTGATCGGGTAGTGACCCGAGCACTTGTCGTCGAGGTACTTGGCAAATACCTCCACATGCCGGGCCTCATCCATCACCTGGGTGGCGGCGTAGTACTTGGCATCGATCCATGGGACGGACTCTACGATCTTGGCCGTGCACACCAGCGCACCCTGCTCCCCGTGGAGGAACTGGGACAAGGTCCAGTTCTGGCTCTCCACCCCGAACTGGATCCACTCCTTCTCCGACCATTTCTCAGCCGGGGTACCGGTGAGGTCGACTCCGGCGGTAAACCCTCCGGTGGCCATGGCGTTTTCGACGATCAGCTTCTCTTGATCGACATCGGTGTCCCAGGGCAGATCGGTCTGACCATTCCACTGGGCCTTCTTGGCTTTCTCGTAGAGCTTGTCGAGTTTGGGTCGGGTTCCCTTCTCATAGTCCCACGTGAAGATGGTGTCGTAGTCGGAGTGCACTGTGTGTCTACCATCGGCTTCTTCAGTGCCGACCACAGACAGAATCGCCTCGAAGTCGTCGATGTCCTCTCGGCCGATGATGTCATTGGTGCTGTTCATATCGATGCTCATTGCACGTCCCCCTCGGAATGTGTGGTGGTGGTTGGGTAGGTCTGGAGATAATCGACTTGGTGGACCCTGCCCGCGTGCTTGGCCCGATCGGCGGCAATGGGAACGAGGTCAACCGGTTGGGACCGGTCAGGGGCGCGGAGCGCCCTGATCCCGGGGAGCACCAATGTGCCGACCAGGTGGCGGGCCCGGGCCGGGTCAGTGAGGTCCATCTCACTCGTCGGGGCAATGCAGTAGGAGAGCACAATCCGGGTCGCCCACTCCGCCACCCGGGCGGCTTCCTCGGGATCCATCCATCGGATGAGGAATGGGGAGATGAAACGGCTGGCCGTGGCCAGAAGACGGTTCGACTCGTCGAATGCCAGTCGGCCGAGCACCACGTCTGGTTCATGGGCGATCATGTAGGTGAGGGCCGGATGTCGGGTAATCCGGGTCACCGCTTCGACGATACCGATCACCAGCACATCGGAAAGCTCTTCGGCCGCGCCCATCCGGGCACCGAGGGCGGAGAACAACCGGGCCATCTCGGTTTCGGCCACCGCGCCCAGCAGTTCGTCTTTGCCCCCGGGGAATACCCGGTAGACGGTGGCTCTCGACACGCCGGCACCGTGGGCCACATCGTCAACAGTGGTCTTGGCCGTGCCCTGCCTGGCTATGCAGTCCAGGGCCGCGTCAACGACTCGGATCCGATGGGGAGAGACCCGATCGGGCACGTCGGTAGGCGCCGATGCATTCGGTGCCATGGCGGCACCAAGCCGTAGATCCCCCTGCACGACTTGAAGCCGTGCCCCCTGTCCCGCCACGTTTGGAACAATAGGCCGATATTTGTCTCATTGTCAAGGATTGCCCCCGGGCTCAGTCGGGCCGCTTTCCGGGCTCGGGTCCGACCACCACGCCGGCCAGTAGCTCGCCACGGACCAACTCAGACACCTGAGCCGGATCGTCGAGATCCCATCGACCGGGTGATCCCATGTAGGAGAGCACCATTCGAGCCAGAAAGTCGCCGGCTTCATCAGGGTCCACTCCCGGCGCCAAACCGTGCTGATGGAGGTACGGGACCAGAAAGCCTGCAATGGCGTCCCGGATCCGATTGCTCTCCACCGTGATGGTGGGAAGGAGCGTCTCCGGCTCGGTCTGCATGACCCGTTGCAACACCTCATGCTCCTGAATCGACCGATGGGCAAAGGAGATGCCCCGCTCCATCACCGCTTCAAGGCTCTCGGCCCCTCGTACCTCGTCATAGAGGCGACCAAAAAAGGCGAAGAGCTCCCACACCACGACGTCATGGATCAGCTCGTCGCGGCCCCCAGGGAAGTGCCGGTAGACGGTGGCCCGTGATACCGCGGCTTCGCGGGCCGCATCTTCCACTGTGGTTTTGGCCACACCCCACCTGGCCACGCAAGCGTAGGTGGCCTCGATGATCCGCTGGCGGGTGTCCTCCATCGATAGCCGGTTGATTCAGAACCCGAGAAGAGGATCGAGCCCCAGGGTCAGCCCGGGTCGGGTCGTCACCGCTCTGATGGCGAGGGCCACCCCGGCCATAAAGGAAGTCCGGTCATAGGAGTCGTGCCGGATGGTCAAGCCCTGGCCGACCGCACCGAACATGACCTCTTGGTGAGCAATCAGGCCGGTCAGACGCACCGAATGCATCCGTATCCCCCCCGGGCCCGCGCCTCCCCGGGCACCCTCGACCATCACCGTGGTGGTCCGGTCACCGGCAAACTCGTCGACCCCAGCGGCCACCCGAGCTGCCGCCATGCGCTCTGCCGTCCGCATGGATGTCCCCGACGGGGCATCGAGCTTCCCATCGTGATGGAGCTCGACAATCTCGGCTCCTTCGAACCACGGCGCGGCCATTGCCGCGAACCGCATCATCAGCACCGCTCCAATGGCGAAATTGGCGGCGACTATGCAGTTGGGTGCTCCCCGCTCCGGACCGGCGAACAGGCGCTCCAGTGTGGTGATGTCCTCGTCGTTGAACCCGGTGGTACCGACCACCGCATGGATCCCGGCCTCCGCGCACCACGCCAGCGTGTCTCTCGCCGCGTCCGCCCGGGTGAAGTCGACCACCACCTCGACACCGGCATCTACCAGCGCCCCGAGATCTCTTTCGATCGAGAGTCCCCCGGCGTCTTCCCCGGTGAGCTGGCGCAGGTCGATCCCGGCCAGTTGGGGGTCGACGGCCGCCACCAACTCGAGCTCCCGGTCGGCACCCACCGTGCGGCACACCTCTCGGCCCATTTTCCCCCCGGCTCCGACCACTCCGACTCGCATAGCTACCAACCCTATCGTCGGCGGTCGTGGTGTCCCTGAGGCGAGGTGCGATCCAGCCTCAGCGCACGCCGAGCGTGTCGGTGTCGAAGTCCGACTCGTCGAAAGGCCCCACTACCGACAGGGTCCGGGGTGCTGCCACCAACTCGGTGGCAGCGGCGTGTACGTCGGCGAGCGTGACCGCCTCTACCCGGGCCAACACCTCGTCGATATCGAGCACCTCTCCGTGAAGCAACAGACCCGCCCCGATCCGGCCCATTCGAGCCCCGGAGTCCTCGCAGGCCAAGATGGTCTCGGCCCGGAGATTGCCTTTGGCCACCGCCAGTTCACGTTCGGTGATGCCATCCGCTCCCAGTGCCTCGAGTTCGCCGGCCACGATTTTCAACACCTCGGAAACATGGTCCGGTGAGGTACCCATCCCCACGCTGACCGCCCCGGCGTCGTGATAGGCAACCCGTTCCGACCAGACCGAGTAAGCCAAGCCACGCCGCTCCCGGATCTCCTGGAAGAGCCGGCTCGACAGACCGCCACCCAGGACGTGATTGAGGATGGCAAGGGCATAGCGGCGCGGATCGAACCGATCGACCGAGCGCATCCCTAGGATGAGGTGGGTCTGCTCGGTACCGCGTCTGATCACTTGCAAGGGAATGACAGTGTCGCCCGGGGCGGACCGCTCCGGAGACGACCCCCCTGACGATCCGGTGAACCGGGCGTCGAGACCTGCGACCACATCGTCGTGCTCGAGATCACCGGCAATGGCTGCCACCATGTTCTTGGGTCGGTAGTGCAGGGCAAAGAATTCGCGGATCTGGGCGACGGTCATCGCCTCGATCGACTCGTGGGTACCGAGCACTTCGCGGCCCAAGGCGTGATCAGGGAACAAGCTGGCTGAGCTCTGTTCCGCGGCCAGGTCGGAAGGCTCATCGGCATGCATGAGGATCTCGTCGAGGATGACCGACCTCTCGGCATCGAGATCGGAATCTCGCAAGGCCGGTCGCCACATGATGTCGGAGAGGATGTCGAGCCCCAATGGCAGGTGCTCGGCCAACAAGCGGATGTAGAAGGAGGTGTACTCCTTGGTGGTGAATGCGTTGAAGTCGCCTCCGACCTCATCGACCGCCTCGGCGATGGCCGCGGCCGGCCGGTCCTCAGTGCCTTTGAAGAGGAGATGCTCCAGAACGTGGGAGGTACCGGCTCGATCGACGGTTTCGTCGCGCGAGCCGGTACCCACCCAGAATCCGATGCACACCGATCGCGCATCAGCCATCCGCTCGGTGGCCAGCGCCACACCCGACGACAGCATGTCGGTACGGATCATGAGTCGACAGTCCCGGTCAACCTGGCCGAATCACCGACGACGGCGACCACCCCGGTTGCGTCCGCCTCCCCCGCCCGAGCGCTCGGACGGCTCAGCCCCAGCGGGACCCAGATCGCCGAACTCCTGAACGAGCTCCGCTTGAAAGGTGTCTTCGAATGATGCGGCGCCCGAGGCAGGAGCGGACCCTCTCCGGGACTCTGACGAGGCTCCCGAATCGGAGTGACCGCTGTCACCCGGGTCGGCGTGATCGCCACGATTGGCGCGACCTCCACCATCGCCGCGACCTCCACCATCGCCGCGACCGCCACCATCGCCGCGACCTCCACCATCGCCGCGACCGCCCCCACTGCTTTCGGGACGCCCCGGAGCCGAGGATCGCTCGTCCCCGGAAGGCTCACCGGCGAGCGAGAGGGACACTTTGCCCTGTGGGTCGATGTCGTCGACCTTCACCTCCACCGGCTGACCGAGCTCGAGCACGTCCTCGACCCGCTCCACCCGCTTGCCGCGTCCGATCTTTGAGATGTGCAACAGCCCATCGCGGCCCGGCAGAATGTTGACAAAGGCTCCGAACTTGGTGATGTTCACGACTTTGCCCTGGTAGATAGCACCCACCTCGGCCAACGGCGGGTCGAGGATGGTCGAGATCCGCCGACGAGCCTCTTCGACGGCACTGCCATCCTTGGCTCCGATGGTCACGGTGCCAACCATGCCGTCATCGTCCACGGCGATATCGGCGCCGGTCTCCTGTTGGAGAGCGTTGATCACCTTGCCCTTGGGCCCGATGACCTCACCGATCTTGTCCATGGGGATCTCGAACGAGATGATCTTTGGTGCCGATGAGGCCACCTCACTGCGGGGCTCGGCGATGGCGCCGGCCATGACTTCGAGAATCGCCAGTCGGGCATCCTTGGCCTGAAGGAGAGCCTTGGCCAGCACGTCCGCCGGCAGTCCGTCGATCTTCGTGTCGAGCTGCAGGGCGGTGACCACATCTTTGGTCCCGGTGACCTTGAAGTCCATGTCGCCGAATGCATCCTCGGCGCCGAGGATGTCAGTGAGGGTCACATAGTTGCCATCGTCGTAGACCAGACCCATGGCGATGCCGGCCACCGGTGCCCGCAACGGCACGCCGGCTGCCATCATCGACAGCGTCGATCCACACACCGACGCCATCGACGTGGAGCCGTTGGAGGCCAATACGTCAGAAACCAAACGGAATGTGTAGGGAAAGTCCTCTTCGTAGGGGACAACCGGGAGCAACGCCCGCTCGGCCAGCAAGCCGTGGCCGATCTCGCGACGCTTCGGGCCGCGCATGAAGCCGGTCTCCCCGGTCGAGAACGGCGGGAAGTTGTAGTGATGCATGTACCGCTTCGAAACCACCGGGGTGATGGTGTCGAGCAGTTGATTCATCCGGGGCATGCCCAGAGTCGTCACATTGAGCACCTGGGTCTCACCCCGCTGGAAGAGTGCCGAACCGTGCGCGGTGGGCAGAAGATCGACTTCGGCCGACAGTGGGCGGATCTGTGACGTATTCCGCCCGTCGATCCGAATGCCCTCTTCCACGATGCGCTTGCGCACCAGCTTCTTGGTCAGCCCCTTGACGGCGGCCTTGATCTCCCGCTCACGGTCGGGGAACTCGGAAGATAGAGCCGAGACGATCGTCGCCGTAGCTGTGTCGAGAGCGCCGTTCCGTTCGGCTTTGGCCGTAAAGGCGTTGGCGGTGGCAACCGACTCCGAGCCGGTGGCAACCACCCGCTCCCACACGTCATCCCCGTAGTCGGAGAGGGTGGAGAACTCGAGAGGAACGATGGCGCCATGATCGGCAATGTGAGCCGCCACCAACTTGCGCTGCAGGACGATCGACTCGCGGATCCATGTCTTGGACACTTCGAGCCCGTCGGCCAGCACCTCTTCGGTGACCTGTGGGGCACCTTCGTCGTAGTACTGGAACGAACGCTCGGTGCCGCCGGCCTCCACCATCATGATGGCGATATCGGCGTCGTCGGCATCGCTGAGCGCCCGGCCCGCCACCACCAGCTCGAAGGTCGAGGCGTTGCCCTCTTCGAAGGTGGGGTGCGGGATCCAAACGCCGTCGGTCGAATACGCCACCCGGACAGCACCGATTGGTCCGTCGAAGGGGATGCCTGACAGCATCAGTGCCGCCGAGGCGGCATTGATGGCCAGGACGTCGTGCGGGTTGATCTGGTCAGCCCCAAAGATGGTCCCGACCACATGGACCTCGTTGCGAAAACCCTTGGGGAACGACGGGCGAAGCGGGCGGTCGATGAGCCGGCAGGTGAGGATGGCCTGATCCGAGGACTTGCCCTCCCGCCGGAAGAACGATCCGGGGATCTTTCCGGAGGCATAGGCCCGTTCCTCGATGTCGACCGTCAAGGGGAAGAAGTCGGCCCCCTCCCGGACCGACCGGGACGCGGTGGCTGTTGCCAGCAACACGGTGTCCCCGATACGGCCGAGGACAGCGCCGTCGGCCAGATGGGCCAACTTTCCCGACTCGAAGGTGAGTGTGCGGTCGGTACCACTGATGGGTGCCGATACTGAAATGGCGTCTGACATGACGCTCCTTGGTTTGCTCGGGGGCCCCCCGAGCCAGTTCCCAGTTGTCGAACACCCCGTCCTGGTAGCGAGCCGGGTATTCGGCAACTGGTGACTGACCTCTGCAGGAGCCCGGTCTGTCTGTCTACGGCCTACCGCCGATGCGGCTTGCCGTTCCTACTGCCGGTCGACACGGTGTCGACCTGGCGTCCAACGGCGAGTTGCCGGTGGAAGAATTACCATCGCCCGGCCAAAGCCGGGCGAATCGAACGGTCACCGCCTAACGGCGGAGGCCGAGGCGTCCGATGATGTCCCGGTAGCGCTCGACATCGTTGTTCCCCACATAGTCGAGGAGTCGACGGCGTTGACCGATGAGCTTCAGCAACCCACGGCGGGTGTGGTGATCACCTTTGTGCACCTTCAGGTGCTCGGTGAGGTGAGTGATGCGCTCGCTCAGAATGGCGATTTGCACCTCGGGTGAACCGGTATCGGTCTCGTGGAGCCGGTACTCGGTGATGGTTGCCTGCTTGTCGGGCATGTGCTGGGTCGACCTCTGGGATGTTCGGAAACGGCGACGGACGGGGTTCGTCGACCCGACAATGGTAGCAGTATCAGCGGCACCAGGCACCAACGGGCTGAAGCCTACGCCCCGAATCCGGCCCCGCAGGGCCGGATTCGGGCACTCACACTGTGAAGCCAACGCGGGTCGGCAGCAGAATTACTTGTTGGGCTGAGGGGTCATCCGCAGATAGGGCTTCAAGGCCTTGAATCCCTTCGGGAAACGCTCCTTGGCCTCTTCGTCGGAGACCGCGCCGGAAATGACCACGTCGTCCCCGTCCTTCCAGTTCACTGGAGTGGCCACCTGGTAGTCGGCGGTCAACTGCAGCGAGTCGAGGACCCGGAGGATCTCGTCGATATTGCGACCGGTCGAGGCGGGGTAGGTCAAGGTCAGCTTGATCTTCTTGTCGGGCCCGATGATGAACACCGACCGGACGGTGAGGGTGTCGTTGGCGTTGGGATGGATCATGTCGTACAGGTCGGCGACCTTACGATCCTCATCACCGATGATCGGAAAGTTCAGAGCCTGGCCTTGGGTCTCCTTGATGTCTTCTGCCCACTTGGCATGCGAGACGACGTCATCGACGGACACCCCGATCAGCTTGGTGTCACGCTTGTCGAACTCGGGCTTGGCCTTGGCAAACCCGCCCAACTCGGTGGTACAGATCGGAGTGAAGTCCTTGGGGTGAGAAAAGAGGATTCCCCAGCTGTCCCCGAGATACTCGTGGAAACGAACAGTTCCCTCGGTCGTCTCTGCTGTGAAATCGGGGGCGATGTCGCCCAGTCGAATTGCCATGGTGCTACTCCTCATGTGTTCTGTACCGGTACTCCGGTCCGGATCGCGACCCTCACGATCCCGTCGTCTGCGTCAGGATAGACGAAGGAGAACCTATTGTCGACCTGATGGGTCAAGTTTCCTGGCCCCGGTGGCTGTGGTCGACCCAACCGGCATGGTCGAGCCGGCCACCGGTTGCGGGCATGATATTCGCCCATGCCTGATATCGCCGCATTCGATTTCGACGGAACCGTCACCACCGGTGGCAGCGTGTTCGGCTTCCTTTCTGCCGTCACCGGTCGCCGGTTGGTGGTCGCCGCCTCAATCGCCCTCTCCCCTCGCCTGGCCCATGCCGCTCTGGCCGGGGGCACCGTAGCGGACGAGACCAAAGAGCGCCTCTTCCAACGGGTCCTGGCCGGTGTCGAGACCTCCCATCTCGACACGGCGAGCATCGAGTTCGCCAAGGGTCACCTGGCCAGCCACCTGCGCGCTGATGTCCACCGACGGTTTATCTGGCACCAGCAGCGAGGAGACCACACGGTCATTGTGTCGGCCTCTCCCGAAAGCTACGTACGCGAAGCCGGACGCCTGCTCGGAGCCGAGCACGTGATCGCCACCCGACTCGCGGTCGAAGATGGTCGCCTCACCGGACGATACGACGGAAAGAACTGTCGAGGCGAAGAGAAGTTACGCCGCCTCCAGGAGTGGGTCGCGGGTGTGGACGAGTCCTCTCCGCGTCTGTGGGCGTACGGCAACAGCCGAGGGGATCTTCGGATGATGACCGCCGCCGACGTGGGAATCAACGTCGGACGGCTTGGTCCGATCGGTCGACTTCGGGCATTTCCGGGCCTCGACAGCACCCAAACGCGACCAACTGACAGCGCTTGCTGACTGAACCTGCTGACGGCGGAGATGGCGGTTGGCCAGGTCCGTCCCTACTCCGCCGAAGGCGAACCAAAGAAGGTGGCGTCACCGAAGGAGAAGATGCCCCCGTCAGAGGCCACCAACCAGTAGCCAAACCGGTCGGGGGTGGCGGTCATCCCCACCACCGGTGCGATCAATGCCTGGTTTCCCATGGATCCAAAGTAGGTGGCGTCACCGAAGGAGAAGATGCCCCCGTCAGAGGCCACCAGGCGGTAGCCGTGCCCGTCGGCCGAGGTCGACATGCCCACCACCGGCCTGTTGAGGACGATGGCCCCGGTGGACCCGAAGAAGGCGGCATCGCCGAAGGCGAAGATGCCGCCGTCGGAGGCCACCGACCAGTAGCCCTTCCCGTCGGGGGACCCGG